>FZPS01000081.1_pt429 | contig 37118 bp, 34 predicted proteins | sample 1817821 | NCBI WGS metagenome assembly FZPS01 (sample SAMEA104158645, study PRJEB21678) | metagenome | place: Germany | collected 2015-04-21 | reverse complement strand
TCCTGTTCCTGGGGAAATGAGACCGCCCCGGGCGTATTCATCGGACGGGAGTGCGATGTTCGTAAAATGGATGGCACCGCTGCTCGTTTTCCTCCTGGTCCCGCCCCCCGCCTCCCGGGCGCGCGATTTTCTCACCGCCGGAGAGGTGGAAAGCATCCAGGGCGCCCCCGGCATCGACGCCCGGGTCAATCTCTACATGGACGCGGCCGAGCGGCGCCTCCGTTCGGCCGCCGAGCGGGTGACGGGGGGGGAATCGGACGAGGGGGATCCGCTCGAGTTTCTCACGGCCGAGCAGATGCTCGAGGACTACCTCCGGATCCTCCGGAGCGTGATGTTCGCCGTCGACGACGCCTTCCAGGAGCCGAAAAGGGCGAAAGGGGATATTTCCACGGCGCTCCGGCGGCTGAAGGGACGGACCGGAGAACTCCTCAAGAGGCTCCGCGACCTCCGGAGACTGTCGGAGGAGAAGCAGAAGGAAGCGCTCTGGAACCTCGTCAACCAGGCCGATGAAATCACCGAGGCCGCCCGCGCCGGGGCCGAAGAAGGGCTTTCCATCCTGCGCGCACAGCGATCCCGGTAATTGAACCTTGGCCCCACCCTCAAAGAAGATATAATACCCCTTTTTTGCCCGCGGGACCGCGCGCCCGGAAGAAGGGGGCCAGTGCCGGAAGAAGGGGACCTGTGAAGGAAGTGAAAGACATCCGAACCCGAAGCGACATGCTTGCGCGCGAAAAGATCGGCAAGCTCCTGTGGAAGCTGTCATACCCCGCCATCATCGGGATGGTGGTCCAGGGGATGTACAACATCGTCGACACCTTCTTCGTGGGGCGTTACACCGGGACCCTCGGCATCGGGGGGACTGCCGTCGCCTTCCCCATCCAGATGATCGTCATGGGGATCGGGATGACGATCGGGATCGGGGGGGCCTCCATCCTTTCCCGGCGCATGGGGGAGAGGAACCACGAAGGCGCCTCCACCGCGCTCGGGAACATGATCCTCCTTTCCCTCATCACCGGCGTCGTCTGCGCCGCCGCCGGCCTGGCCGGAATCAACCCCCTGTTGCGCCTGTTCGGCGCCAACGACGCGCTGATGCCCTATGCCACCGATTACATCACGGTGATCCTGATGGGGAGCCCGCTCTTCACCTTTTCCACGGTCGCCAGTGCGGCCGCCAGGGCCGAGGGGAACGCCAAGGTCGCCATGAACTCGCTCCTGCTCGGCGGCATCCTCAACGTCATCCTCGACCCCATCTTTATCATCGCTCTCGACATGGGGGTCAGGGGCGCGGCCATCGCCACGGTGATCGCCATCGCGGCCTCCTGCGTCTTTCTCCTCGCTTACCTGCAAAGCGGCCGGAGCGAGATCCGGCTGGGCTGGGGACACATGCGGCTGAAGGCTCCGATCGTGCGGGAGATCATCGCCGTGGGCGCCTCCGATTTCGCCCGGACGGCGGCCATGAGCCTGACCTCGGCCATCTTCAACAACATCCTGCGCACCCTGGGGGGTGAACTCCCGATCGCCGTGTTCGGTATCACCTTCCGTATCATCAGCTTCGTGTTCATGCCCATAGCCGGCATCGCCCAGGGGGTGCAACCGATTCTCGGGTTCAACTTCGGCGCCCGGCAGTTCGACCGGATCCGGGAAGGGCTCAGCCTGGCGAGCCGGAGCGCCACCGCCCTGGCCCTGGTTGGATTCACGGTGTTCCTCGCCTTCCCGGCACCCATCCTGGGTATATTCAGCACCGACCCGAAACTCCTCGAAATGGGGAGCTCGGCCATGCGCTGGCTGGTCCTCGGCCTCCCGCTGGTCGCGCCCCAGAACATCGGCACCAGCCTCTTCCAGGCGATCGGCAAGGCGAGGCCGGCCATCTTCCTCGCCTTTTCGCGCCAGGTGCTGTTTTTGATCCCGGTGGTGATCGTGCTGTCGCGGCTGCTGGGGCTGCAGGGGGTCTGGCTCTCCTTCCCCGTTTCCGACGTGATCGCGTTCGTCGTCACCTACGCCATGGTCCGCCGCGAGCTGCGGCTGCTGGCGCGCATGAAGGAAAGCGGACCGCCGGAGCGGAGGGTGGGCGTTCGGCCGGAGCGGGGCATCACCCCTCCGGCTTCCTGAAGCGGAGGAGGGGAAAAGGGGCGGCCGGCAGCCGCCCTTTTTTTATTTCAGGCTCGAAAGATAGGCGACCAGGTCGCGGAGGTCCTTCTCGGGGAGGTTCGGGTAGGCCTTCATCGTGGTGTCCGCCTTCATGCTCTTCGGGTTCTGGACCCATTTCCGGATGTCTTCCGGTTTCAGCCGGGACCCCACCTCGTCGAGCGCCATCTTCTTCCCCCCGATGCCGGAAATGGAATGGCACAGGGCGCATTTCTGCATGGCGTAGACCTCCATCCCCCGACCCCCGGTCGAATCCAGGCTGAGCGCCATGGTCACACCGGCGACCAGGAGCGCGGCCGCGCAGATAATGATTACGGCAGGTTTCATGCGAAATCCTCCTCCTATAGAGCTTTCACTATACTACGGCCATGCCCTCGGGCTCAATTGTCCATCCTACCCCCGGTGGGCCTACCCCCGGTAGGCCTGCTCCCGGTGGGGCGGGTTGAAAAACCGCACGCTCCTCTTCTTGAACACCCCCACCAGGGCCATCCCTGCGACAAACCCGGCGATATGGGACCAGAACGCCACCCCGCCCGTCCCGCTCGAGGTCGTGGTCCCGCCCAGGAGCTGCAGCACGAACCAGTAGCCCAGGATGACCCCGGCGGGAAGATAAAGGATCCGGATGAAGACGAAGAGAAAGATCAGGGTCCAGACGCGCGCCCGCGGGTAGATCATGATATAGGCGCCCAGCACCCCGCTGATGGCGCCGCTGGCCCCGATGGCGGGGATGACCGAATCGGGATGCATCAGGACGTGGCCGGCGCCGGCCGCAATGCCGCACAAAAGGTAAAACAGGATGAACCGGAAGTGCCCCATCGCCTCCTCGATGTTGTTGCCGAAAACCCACAGGAACCACATGTTGCCGATGAGGTGCATCCAGCCGCCGTGCAGGAACATGCTGGTCAGCAGGCTCACGGGAGGGGCGACGGCTGTCAGCTCGGCTGACAGCCGTCCGAGCCCGGTGATCACCGCCGGGATGCTCCCGAACTGGTAGACGAACCGTTCGGCCGATGCAGGGGGCAGCGACAGCTGGTAGAAAAAAACCAGCACGTTGACCACGATCAGGGCGATCATGACAACGGGCGTGGTCTGGGTCGGGTTGTCGTCCTTCAATGGGAACATGGCGCTTGACGGGCGGCTCCCCGGGCGGGAAATCCACCGCTCCTCCCTTTCATTAGGTATAATAGCAGCTGGAACCTCAAAGATTCACCAGGGATCGTCACCCATGAACTTCGAATTCGCCACCGCCGCGCGCATCGTTTTCGGTCCGGGCAAGGTATCGGAAGCCGCCTCGGAAGCCGCGGCAATCGGGGGGCGCGCCCTGGTCGTCGCCGGGAGCCGGCCCGACCGGCTGGAACCGCTGCTGCAACCGCTGCGCGCCGCGCGCGTAGGATACACCCTCTTCTCCGTCGCCGGCGAACCGACCCTCCCCCTGGTGTCGGCCGGAATCGCACGGGCCCGGGATGAAGGGTGCACCACCGTCATCGGGTGCGGCGGCGGAAGCGTGCTCGACGCCGCCAAGGCGATCGCCGCGCTCCTCGCCAACCCCGGGGACCCCCTGGAGTACCTGGAGGTGGTCGGACGGGGGAACCCGCTCGTCCATCCCCCGGCCCCCTGCATCTGCCTCCCCACCACGGCGGGCACCGGCTGCGAGGTCACCCGCAACGCGGTCCTGATCGCGCCCGAACAGCGGGTCAAGGTCAGCCTGCGCAGCCCCATGATGCTCCCCCGCCTGGCGGTGGTGGACCCGGAACTCACCCGCTCCCTCCCTCCCGCCCTGACGGCCGCGACCGGCCTGGACGCGCTGACGCAACTGATCGAACCTCTCCTCAGCCTGAAGGCCAACCCACTGACCGACACTCTGTGCCGCGATGGGATCCGCCGCGTCGCCCTCTGGCTGCGCGCGGCCTGCTCCGACGGCAACGACATGGAGGCGCGCGCAAACATGGCGCTGGCCGGCCTGTTCGGCGGAATGGCCCTGGCCAACGCGGGACTCGGCGCCGTGCACGGACTGGCCGCCCCCCTCGGCGGCATGTTCCCCGTGCCACACGGAATCGTGTGTGCCCGCCTGCTGCCCGGCGCGCTGCGGGTCAACCACGCCGCCCTGCGTTCGCGCCTGCCCCGGTCGCCGGCGCTCGGGCGCATGGACGAAGTCGCCCGGCTGTTGACGGGGGACGCCCACGCCCGGGCCGGGGAGGGGATCGCCTGGATCGAACGGCTGGTGGCTGACCTCGGCCTCCCCCGCCTCGGAGCCTTCGGAATCGGGCACGGGGACCTGGGAGCCGTCGCCCGACAGGGGCTCCGGTCGAGCAGCATGCGGGGAAACCCCCTCCCGCTCGGGGAGGAGGAACTCCGCGCCATCCTGGCAAGCGCACTCTGACCCCCGCCGAGCGCTGAAATAGCCGATGTTCCCCTTGTCCGGATTGTATTAGAATATAGGTTCAGGCCCACATGGAGGAGATTGCCCGATGCTGGTCATGATGAAGGCGAACGCCACCCGCGAAGAGATCGACGCCGTTTGCCGCAGGATCGAGTCGATGGGCTACAAGCCCCATCCGATCCCGGGAAGCACCCGGACGGCCATCGGCATCACCGGCAACCGGGAGCCGGTGGAACCGGTCGCCCTGGAATCGCTCCCCGGCGTCGGCGAGTGCGTTCCTGTCTCCAAGCCCTACAAGCTGGTGGGGCGCGAACTCAAGGAGGACACGACCGTCATCGACCTCGGGGACGGGGTCGCCATCGGCGGACGGCAACTGGCCGTCATCGCCGGCCCCTGCGCCGTCGAAAGCCGGGAGCAGGCCCGCCTGACGGCCGCCCGGGTCGCCGCCGCAGGCGCCCGTCTCTTCCGGGGAGGGGCCTACAAGCCCCGCACCTCCCCCTACAGCTTCCAGGGCCTGGCCCGGGAGGGGCTCGAGATCCTGGCCGAGGTGCGGGAGGAGTTCGGCCTCAAGATCGTCACCGAGGCCATCGACGCCGAGAGCGTCGAGGAGGTGGAGCGTTACGCCGACGTCATCCAGATCGGCGCGCGCAACATGCAGAATTTCTCCCTGCTGAAACGGGCGGGCCGCGCCCGGCGCCCGGTGCTGCTCAAGCGCGGCAACGCGGCGACCCTGGACGAACTGCTCATGGCGGCCGAATACATCCTCTCCGAGGGGAACTACCGGGTGATCCTGTGCGAGCGGGGGATCCGCACCTTCGCCGACCATACCCGCAACACCCTCGACCTGAGCGTCGTCCCCGCCGTACAGCAACTGAGCCACCTCCCCATCATCGTCGACCCCAGCCACGGCACCGGCCGGAGGGAAAAGGTGATCGCCATGTCACGGGCCGCCGTGGCCGCCGGCGCCGACGGCCTGATCGTCGAGGTCCACCACCACCCCGAGCAGGCGCTCTCCGACGGAAACCAGTCCCTCGACCCGGCGGAGTTCGAGCAACTGCTGCGGGAAATCGGGCAGATCGCCCCGGTCCTGGGCCGCTCCATGGCCTGAAACCGGGAGCCGGATGCCGGAAATTCGAGGCCGCCATGAATGTCCTGATCACGGGATCCACCGGGCTCGTCGGATCCATCTCCGTCTTTGCGCGCAACCTGGAGCGGTCGGGCCGCCGGTTCCAACACCCGCGCCCGGAAGAGACCCCGGGACGACGGTTCGGACAGGAGGAGCGGAGATGAAGGAGCCCGATCCCCGGCTCCGTATCGACGGGGAGTTCCGCCTGGAGGATGTTTCGCGCGCCTTCCTGCGCGGCGACACCGTCAAGGCGGCGCGCGGGCTGATCGGCGCCTGGATCGCGCGCCGGCACAAAGGACATTGGTACGGGGCGCGGATCGTGGAGACGGAGGCCTACCTCGGACGCCACGACCCGGCGGCCCATTCGTACGGCGGGAGGCGCACGCCGCGGGTGGAGCCGATGTACCGCGACGGAGGCCACTTGTATGTCTACCTGGTCTACGGCCTGCACCATTGCGCCAACGTCGTCACCGGGACCGAGGGGGTGGCCGAGGCGGTGCTGCTGCGCGCGGCCGAAGGCCCGGAGGGGACCCCGGAAAAACTCCTGAGCGGACCGGGGCGGCTCTGCCGGGCACTGGGTATCACCACCGCGGCCAGCGGCCTGGACCTGCTCGCAGGGGGGGAGTTGCGCCTCGCCCGGGGACCGGGCCGACCGCGCGCCATCCGCGCGACCCCGCGCATCGGCGTGGATTACGCGGGGGAGGCGGCCCGGTGGCCGCTGCGCTTTTTCGACGCGCGCTCCCGGGCGGTTTCGGGCCCCGCACGCCTGAACCGGGCATGACATGACACATCTCCGGATAGGGACAGCGGTTCTGATCGCTCTCTGCGCCGGACTCCTTCCAGGCCCGGCGGCGCAGCCCCGCGCGCCCGAGGACCCGCCTCCGAAAGCCGGGCGCACGATCCGGGCGGCCGTGGACATGGTCTCCCTGCCGGTGGTGGTCACCTCCCGGGACGGCGGCTATACCACGGGGCTTACGAAAGAAGACTTCCAGGTTTTCGAGGACAACGTGCCGCAGGAGATCGCGGCGTTCTCCGCGGTCGAGGACCCCGTCTCGGTGGCGCTCGTGATCGATACCAGCGGGAGCACCGAATCGCAGCTTGCGCGGATCCAGGCGGAGGCGATGCGCTTCGTGAGGCTGCTGCGGGAGGAAGATGCGGCCGCCGTCGTATCCTTCGCCGACGAGGTCACCCTGATCGAGCCCTTCAGCATCACCCGCCGCAAGAACCCGGAGGCGATCCGGAAGATCCGGCCGGGGGGGCTGAGCGCGGTCTACGAGGCGGTCTGGCTCACGATGGAGCAGGTCCTGAAACTGGAGTACGGGCGCAAGGCCATGGTGATCCTGAGCGACGGGATCGACAACCGGAGCGAATCGGTGAGCCGGGAGGAAACACTGGAAGTCGCGCGCGCGACCGACACCCCCATCTACAGCGTCTATTTCCCCGCCCGCAAAAAACGGGCTCCGCGCTGGGGCCGCCTCCCCATCCCGGGGGACGCCCCGGAACGGGCCGACGGCCGGAAATACCTTGAAGCCCTGGCACGATCGAGCGGCGGGCTCTTGGTCGACGCCTCGCGCGAGGCCGACCTGGGCTCCGCGTTCGCACGCATCGCGCGCGAACTCCGCAGCCGGTACAGCCTCGGGTACTACCCCCGGAACCTGAAGCGCGACGGCTCCTTCCGCACACTGAAGGTCACCGTCGGGCGCCCGGGGCTCACGGCCCGCACCCGGGGCGGGTACGTGGACCGCTGACCACCCGGCCCCCTATTTCGGATACTCCATCGTCATCGGGTCGGGCAACGGGACGCGGACGACGTCCCCCCTCCCCATCTTCCCGAACGAGTCCTCGGGCCGCTCCGGGTCCCCCCGGAGCACCTCGTCGACATTGCCGACCGCGAGGATCACGAGCCTTTCCGGATGGAGATGGGTCCCGGCCGCACGATGGACGTCGTCGACCGTGACCGCCCGCACCCTGTCCCGATAGGTGTCCCAGAAAAGGGGATCCCGGCCGGTGTAGGCGTCCGCGGCAAAGGTTTCCGCCGTGGCGCGCGCCGTGGCGAAGACGCGGGGGAAGATCTCCACCGCCTGGTTCTTCACCGTTTCCAGCTCCTCGGGTTCCACCTTCGTCCGCCGCATCCGCTCGATCTCCTCGATCACGATGCGCGCCGCCCGGGCCGCGCTGGCGTTCCTGGTCTGGAACCACGCCCGGAATTCCCCCGGGTAATAGATGCCCGCCGAGTAGCGCGAACCGGTGTCGTAAGCCAGCCCCTCCTCCGTCCGCACCCGGCTCATGATCCGGGAGGTGAACCCGGAACCGCCCAGGATATCGTTCATGACGTCCACGACGATTTCGTCCGGGTCCCCGCGCCGGATCCCGCGGTGTCCGAGAGAAACCCGCGCCTGGTTCACGTCCGGCTTGTCGACCATGTAGATCCCGGGGGAAAGATCCGCGTCGGGCGCAGGCACCGGGGGCGCAAGCACGCCCGTATTTTCCCACCCGGCCATCGCCCGCTCCAGCGCCCCCTTCATCTCAGCGGTCCGGAAGTCGCCCGAGACCGCCAGGACCAGGTTCCCGGGATGAACATAGCGCCGGTGAAAATCGGCCAGGTCCTCCCGGGTGAGCGAGGAGATCGACGCCCGCGTACCGTACCGGTTGGAGAAGTGGCTCTCCCCGAAGAGGAGGCGGTTCCATTCCCGGCCTTCGATCTCTCCGGTCTGGTCGTTGCGCCGCTCCATGGCCTGCAGCTGCTGCCCCTTGTACAGGTCGAGCCGGTCCTGCTGGAAAGCGGGCCGGCGCAGCATGTCGAAGAAGAGAGCAAGCGCCCGGTCAGTGTCCTTGGCCATGAAATTGACCGAGGCCCGTCCCGCGGTCGAACCGACCGAACTGGCGAGGTCCGCGGCCAGGAAATCGGCTTCCTCGTCGAACTCCTCCGCCCGGCGGCCTGTCGTTCCACCCAAGCGCAGCTGGCTCCCCACGGCGGCCGCGAGCCCCTCCTTCCCGGCGGGGTCCAGGTAGGCGCCCATGCGAATGTAGGCCGACACGTGAACGAGCGGGAGATCGTGGTCCTCGACGAAGAACGCCTCCACTCCGCCGGCCAGCACCCGGCGGTGGTCCGCCGCCTTCGGAGGGGTATACTCGAGCGGCTGGTAGACGATATCCCGGGGATGCGGCGGGACCGCCCCTTCCCCCTGGCCGAAGAGCATCGACGCCCCGAACATCCAGACAATAAAGGAAAGGCATACCCTTGCGCTTTGTTGCATCATCGGCCTCCCTCCTGCGCGATCCGCTCTTCGAGCAGGCGGATGAGGGCGGCCACGAACGCCCGCTTCTCCGGCGGCGCCGAACCCTCCTGGACCCGGACCTTCTCCAGGATCGCCCGCGCCTCCTCGCTCCCCATGCGGGCCACCACCCCCTTGAACTGCACTATTTCCGCCCGCGCCTGGGGGTCCAGCCCCTCGAGCAGCGGGTCGGCGGCGGCTTCCGTTTCCTTCGTGTAATAGAGGGCGACCGCCCGGTTTTCCGGGCGGAAATAGCGGTTGGCCACGCGCAGGACATCCTCCGCGGTGACGGCCGCCACCCGCCGCGGGTCCTCGTTGAAGCTCTCCCAGCCGCGGTTGCTGTCGGCTACCAGGAGCTGCAGCATGAGATAGAGGCGGTTCTCCATCCGCCGCAGGTTGTCGGCCGCGAACCGGTTTTTGACCTTCTCCAGTTCCCGTTCCCCGACCGGCTCCCGCTGCAGTCTTTCGATTTCCGCGTAGAGCGCCCGCTCCACCTCCTCGGGACTGCTTTCGGGCTTCGCCACGCCCCCCAGGGAGAAGAACCCCTCGTACTTCATTCCATTCTGGCCGGCCGACACGCTGTTGGCGATCTTCCGGTCCAGGACCAGCGCCTTGTGCAGCCGCCCGGTCCTCCCGCTCAGCAGGGCGCCCATGACCAGGAGCGCCGGCTCATCCACGTGCCCATCGGCCACGGAATGGTAGCGGACTTCCACCTGGGGAAAGGTCTCGGCATACGCCGTCATCCGCTTTTCGACCGTTTGTTCGATCTCGCGGGTCCGGACCTCCGGGCGTCCCCGGGGATTCGGCCGGAGACGGCCGAAATACCGGTCCGCCAGCCGGCGCGCCTCGGCGGGGTCGAAGTCCCCCACGAGGCAGGCGCTCAGGTTGTTGGCGGCGTAGTGGAGCTTGAAATAATCTTCGGCCTCCTCCCGCGTGATCCCGCCCAGGTCGCTGGGCCACCCGATGACGGGCCAGGCATAGGGGGAGGAACTGAAAAACAGCGCGTCGAACTGCTCCTCGATCCGGCCGGTGGGAGTACTGTCGACCGTCAGGCGCCGTTCCTCCTGGACCACCTCCCGCTCCGGGTAGAATTCACGGAAGACGGGGTTCAGCAGCCGGTCCGACTCCATCCAGAACCAGAGTTCCAGCTTGTTGGCGGGAACGTTGATGAAATAAACGGTGTAATCGCGCCCCGTGCCCGCGTTCATGCCGCTGGCGCCCGCGTGGGTGTAGATCCGGTCGAACTCGTTGCGCACGATCAGCTCCGCGGCCTCCGCCTCGAGCCGGGCGAACTCTTCGAGCAGGGCGGCGTGCCGTCCACTCCGGCCGCCCGGTTCCGCAAGATCGGAGATCAGTCCCAGCCGGAGCCGTTCGATCTGCGCCCGCTCCTCCCGGCCGATCTCGGCCTTCACGGCGTCCATCTCGGCCATCAGCCGGAGGTCGCGTTCGATATCGGCGGTGCCGATGGCGCGCGTCCCCTTGAACATCATGTGTTCGAGCAGGTGGGAGATGCCGGTGATCCCCTGGCGCTCGTTGACCGAACCCACCCGCGCGATCCACCCGGCGGCGACGTTGGGATCCCCCTTTTTGGGCACCATCAGCAGGCGCATCCCGTTGGGCAGCACGTATTCCTCGACGGCCACCTGCTGCGCCAGGAGCCCGGGCACGCACAGAAGCCACATCCAGAGAACCGCCAGGTTGCGTTTCATATTTTTCTCCATTTCGCTTGCAATGGCCTACCCCCCTCCGGTCGCCCCTTGGATTCTAAGCGAAACCGCCCCCGGATCCAAGAATTACGGATGGCGGGCCGGAAACGGGGAGGGATTCCGGGAAAATTTCCCCGATCACCCGCCCTGTACCCGGAACTCATAAAGACAAGCGATTATTTATCTACAAGTTACGCGATCACTGGCATTGGCATGGTACTTGCCTTGGAGATAGTGGGCCGCAGTCGCGGATCGGACGACCCGGCCGGCCCGCACAGAGAGGAGGCATCATGAAAGCAATGGCACGTACAGCAGGAACCGTCCTTCTGATGGTGGTTTTTTCCCTGGCGCTCGCGATGGCGGGTTACGCCCAGGACGCAATAAAGGTCACCGAGGTGTCGACCGGCCAGAAGATGGAATTCGAAGGGGTCATCCTGGACCGGCAGGAGGATGTCCTGACGGTGCGCTCGCTCGCGGGCGGGGTCTACCGGGTGGAAATCGAAAACGACACCAAGTTGAAGGAAAAGAAGATCAACTTCCTCCGCGGAGCCAGGACCTATTCGAAGATGGACCTGGTCGCGGGCCTGCGGGTGGACGTCAAGGGGACGGGGGCGAGTTCGGGAGCCATCAGCGCCCGCGAAATCCGGTTCCGCAATGATGATTACATCGTCGCCCAGGCGATGGATGTCCGGGTCGACCCCGTGGAAGAGAACCTCAGGCAGACCCAGGTCCGGCTGGAAGAAACCGAGCAGAACGCGGAGCGGCTGTCGGGACAGATCCAGGAGCTCTCGTCGATCTCCAACTCGGCCCGCGGGGGCGCCAAGGCGGCCCAGGAAACCGCCGACTCGGCGCTCGTGGCCGCAGGCAGCGCCCAATCCGCCGCGGACCGCGCCCAGGCCGGCGTGCAGGCGGCCAACGAGCGGATCGGGCTGCTCGACGAGTATGACGTCAAGGAAACCGTGACGGTCCTGTTCCGCGCGGGGAGTTCGGTGCTCACGGCCGAGAGCCGGGCCGACCTGGACGCCTTCGCGCAGTCGACGGAGGGGGAGAGGGGCTTCGTGGTCGAAGTCGCCGGGTTTGCCTCCTCCGACGGCGACGCCGAGATGAACCGCCGGCTGAGCCGAAAGCGGGCCGACACGGTCATCCAGTACCTGGCCGAGAATCACCAGATCCCGCTGCGGCGCTTCATGACGCCGATGGGCTACGGCGCAACCCAGCCCGTCGCGGATAATTCGACCGTGGCCGGCCGCAAGGAAAACCGCCGCGTCGAAGTCCGCCTCCTCGTCAGCAAGGGGATCCTGGCGCCCGGCGGAAGCATTTCGGCTTCCGCGCGCTAGCCCGCGCTGCGCCCGAGGATCGACATGGCCCACAGACTGCGGCAAACAGGAAGGTCCGTCCCCCTGGTGTCGGCCGCAGTCTGCGGGCTGTTCTACCTGCTCGCGGCCCCCTTCGGCCTGCGCTCGCAGCCGGCCGCGGTCGACGGGCCCCGCGCGGACGCCATCCGGTCCCCAAACATCATCAGCGTCAGTTCGAGCCTGGTCTCCGTGCCCGTCTCGGTCACCGACCCGGCCGGCCGCATCATCCAGGATCTCGCTCCCGAAGATTTCCGGATATTCGAGGGGGGCAGGGCGGTCGAGATCAGCCGAGTGACCGGTTCGAAGCATTCGCCGCTGCACCTGGCCCTGCTCTTCGACCTGTCGGGCAGCGTGCATTCCCGGTTCGAATTCGAACGCGAGGCCGCGGCGCGCTTCCTCCGCACGGTGTGGAAACCGGGGGACACCATCACCCTGGTCACTTTCAGCGAGCGGCCGCTGACCCTCCTGGAGCGGGGGGAAAACCTCGAGGCCGCGCTGTCGGAGCTGGCGCTTTTGGAGCCCACCAAAGCGGGCACCGCCTTCTTCGACACGGTCGTGCTCGCCGCGCGCATGCTGGGCAAAGCCTCGGCGCCCGAAACCCGGCAGGCGCAGATCGTCCTGTCGGACGGGGCCGACAACCAGAGCGACCACGGCCTGGCATCGGCCGCGGAGGCGCTCCAGCGCTCCGACACCCTCTTTTACGCCATCAACCCCAGCGGGGCTTCCGTCCGGCTCAACGCCGTCAACCGCAAGGGGCACGAGGACCTGTCCCTGCTGGCCTCGGCCACCGGGGGGACCGCCTTCGTTTACGACCCGTCCTCCGATCTCGACTCCATGCTCGGCCGGATCGCGGCGGAACTCCGGGCCCAGTACCTGTTGAGCTACTACTCCCCCAGCTCCCGCAACGACGGGACCTTCCGGGCCATCCGCGTTTCCATCCCCGGGCGGCCCGAATTGAGCGTCCGCGCCCGCCAGGGCTATTACGCCGCCCCGTGAAGCGCGGGGGCAAAAAGCGCTTGTGCTTTCCCCCGCGCGGGCTACTATGAACGGATGCGCGAATCTCGCCGCTGCAAGACCGCTTTCATCCCGGGCGCCGGGCTCGGCACCCGCCTCCGGCCGCTGACGGAAAACTGCCCCAAGCCCCTGTTGCCGGTCGGCGGGCGCCCCGTCATCACCTACGCGATGGATCACCTGATCACAGTCGGGGTGGACCGCTTCATCGTCAACACCCACCACCGCCCCGGGAGGTACCGGGAAACATTTCCCGATGGGGCCTGGAGGGGAAGACCCGTCCTCTTCCGCCATGAGCCGGTGCTGCTCGACACGGCCGGGGGATTGAAAAACATCGAGGATCTCCTGGCCGGCGACGAGGCCATCGTCTGCTACAACGGGGACGTGATCTCCGACCTTCCCCTGGGCCTCCTGCTCGAGGCCCACGAGCGGCTGCGGCCGGAGGCCACCCTGGCCCTGCGCAGCACGGGGCCGCTCCTGAACGTCGACGTCAACGCCCGGGGGGAAGTGTGCGACCTGCGGGGGGCCCTGCAGCGCCGCGGGACCGGCCGGTTCCTCTTTACGGGGATCTGCGCCCTGGAAACGGCCCTCCTGCGGCATATCGAGCCGGCCCGCCCCTCGTCCATCATCGACCTCTTCATCGGCCGGATCCGAAGCCATCCGGGGTCGGTCCGGGCGGCGGTGATCGACGGGGGGGAATGGACCGACATCGGCTCACCCGAGGCCTATCACCGGCTCCAGGGGACCCCGGAGGCATGAAGATGATGACGGAAGCGGAAATCACGGCGCGCGCCCGGGAAATCCTGGATCTTCCCGCCGCAACGCCGGTCGAATGGATCCCCTTCGCGGACAGGGGGTCGGACCGGGCTTACTTCCGGCTCCGGTGCCCGGACGGCCAATCGATGATCCTGGTCCGGTACAGGCAAAGCCGAAAGGAAAACGGGTATTACGCCGCGATCTCCTGGTTCCTGGAGGAGAACGGGATCCCGGTCCCCCGGATCCTCTACCACGACGCCGATCGGGGCCTGATCCTCCAGGAGGACCTGGGGGACGAGGATCTCTGGGCGCTCCGAAACGAGCCCTGGGAGGTCCGGGGGCCCCTCTACCGGAAAACGCTCGAGGTGGTCGCGGCGCTCCACGCCATTCCCGAGGAGGATTTCGTCCGCGATCCCGTCCCCCTGATGGAAAGCTTCTCTCCCGAGCTCTACCGCTGGGAGCGCGATTACTTCAGGGAGCACTTCGTCGGCGCCCTGTGCGGGATCGCGCTTGCCCCGGGGGAAGAGGAGGCGCTGGAACGCGAACTCGCAGCGCTCGCCCTCCGGCTGGGCCGGCACCGGGAGAGCCTGATCCATCGCGACCTGCAGTCCCAAAACATCATGATCCGCGGGGGGGACCCCGTTCTCATCGATTTCCAGGGGATGCGGTTCGGGAGCCGGTATTACGACCTGGGCTCGCTCCTGTGCGATCCCTATGTCCCCTTCTCGGACGCCGAACGGCAGGAGCTGCTCTCCTTCCGGCGGGGGCTGGGGGCGCCGGAAGAGCAGGAGGATTTCGCGGACGCTTTCTGGGAAGCTTCCGCCCAGCGCCTGATGCAGGCGCTCGGGGCCTACGGTTTCCTGGCCCGTGAGCGGGGGCTGACACGCTATCTCGCGCATGTCCCGGCGGGACTGGCCAACCTGCTGATGTCCGCAGGCCGGGCGCGCTCGCTCCCCCGCCTGGAAGAGCTCTGCCTCCGGTGCGGACTCGTCCTGCGGGAAACGGGGCGGCTGCAGGACAAGGGGGGAACCAGGGATGGGGGGGAAGGCGCATGATCCGCCGCGGGCTGCTCGCGTTGCTTCTGCTGTCGGGCACGATGCCGGCCGTGCCGGCCCAGGCCGGGCGCCCGCGCAGCCACGTCGTGCGACAGGTGGACCACATCGTCGTGGAATCGGACGACCCGGCCGGGCTTTTCCGCTTTTTCACCCGGACGCTCGGCCTGCCCGAAGCATGGCATACGGCCGAGGGGGGAACCTTTCGCACGGGCGGAGTCGGTGTGGGCAATGTCACCCTGGCCGTCCGGCCGGCCGCCGACCGGACGGGCCGCGGGGGGAGGGCGCGTTACGCGGGGCTGGCGTTCGAACCCTACCCGCTGGATGACGCGCTCCGGGAACTCGGCCTCCGCGCCCTCCCGCACGCTCCCCCCGATTCCACCAGAGGCCCCCTGCCCAATGGAGAACCGGGGACGCTCTGGACCACCGTCGCCCTCCCTTCCCTTTCCGGGCCGGGCCTGTCGGTCTTCCTTTACGAAACGAGCCCCGCCTACCTCGACCCCCGCATCCGCAGGATCCAGCTGGCCAACCGGCTCACGCTCCAGCAGGGGGGAGCGCTTGGGATCCGCCGGACGGCGGAGGTGGTGTTTGCCGCCGCCGATCCCGAGGCCCGGACCGGGGAGTGGACGAAACTGCTGGGACGCGCCCAGGCCCCGGGGCTCTGGACGACGGTCATGCCCGGCCCCTCCATCCGAATGTCCGCAGGGGCGGCGGACGGGATACGGGAACTGGTCCTCGAGGTGACTTCGCTCGAACGGGCGCGCGCTTTTCTCGCCGGGGAGGGATTGCTGGGGGCCGCGACCTCCGGCTCGCTCACCCTCGACCCGGCCAGGACCCAGGGGCTGGCCATCCGGCTCGTTCCCTGATCCCTCCCCTCGTTCGGCCGCCACACGCCGCAGCACGAAGGGGAGGATGCCCGGCAAACCTCCACCGTGCCCTTTCCCTGCAACCGGAGGCGGCCCCCAAAACAGGCCGCGAAGATCAACGGCCCGGGCCGGAAGCCGGGAGGGAGAGAGGGGGGAGCGGGGATCAGGGACGGATCCTGCCGCCCGTTTTCCCGGTTTCCGCATCCTGCGGCAGGAGCGGCCCCGGGATCCCGTCAGATTCCTGGTAATACTTCACGTATTTTTTAAGGAGCTGGCGCATCCGCTCGTCGCTGCCGGGGGAGGGATCCGAGATCTCGGCGGAAAACTCCTCCAGGATCTGTTTCAGCACCTCGGGCGCGTAGTGGGTCACGTTCCGGGCGACAAAGATCTTTTCGTGACGGCTGGCGAGCGTCCCCTCCTCCGCCGTCAGGATCTCCTCGAACAGCTTCTCGCCCGGCCTCCGCTCGGTGATCCGGATTTCGATGTCCTTGTAGGGCTCCATCCCGTGGATGCGGATCAGCTCCTCGGCGATGTCCAGGATCTTCACCGGTTTGCCCATATCGAGCACAAAGACCTCCCCGCCGTTGCCCAGGATGGAAGCCTGGAGCACGAGCGACACCGCCTCCGGGATGGTCATGAAGTAGCGCCTCATGTCCGGGTGGGTGACCGTGAGCGGCCCGCCGTATTTCAGCTGCTCGAGGAAGAGGGGCAGGACGCTGCCGCGGCTGCCGAGGACGTTGCCGAACCTCACCGACAGGAAGCGGGTCGAGGGGACCGCGGCGGGGTGCCGCCGGGCCGGGTCGTCGGGGACGAGGGCCATCTTTCCCAGGGCGCTGTCGTTCAGGGCGCCGCAGATGTGCTCCGCCATCCTTTTGGTGGCCCCCATCACGCTGGTCGGACGCACCGCCTTGTCCGACGAGATCATCACGAATTTCTCGACGCCGTGCGCCTGGGCCGCGCTCGCCAGGTTGTACGTGCCGAACACGTTCACCTTGACCGCTTCCTTGGGGTTGAACTCCATCATGGGCACGTGCTTGTAGGCGGCGGCGTGAAAGACGATCTCGGGGCGGTACTGCTCGAAGACCTCCCGCAGCCGGGCCTGGTCGCGGATATCGCCCGTGATGTAGACCACGCTGTCCACCAGGTGCGGAAACATCCGCCGCAGCCTGAGCCCGAGGTTGTGCAGTTCCGTTTCGTCGACGTCGAACAGGAGGACGCGTTCCGGGTCGAAGGCGCAGGCCTGCAGCACGATCTCCGAGCCGATGGAGCCTCCCGCCCCGGTCACCAGGATCGTCCGCGCCCGGAGGAAGGCGCGGATCCCCTTGTAATCGACGGAGACGGTCTGCCGCCCCACCAGGTCCTCGATGCTGATGCTCTCCAGGGTCCGCATGTTGATGTCCGGACGGCTGAAGTCGTAGATGCGCGGGACGATCTTGATGTTCTTGACCTCGGCCCGCGTCGCCATGTCGTACAGCCGCCGGAGCGTCTTGTGGTTCAGTCGCGGGATCGCGATGATCACCGCCTGGGCCTTGTAGCGCTGCACCATGTCCGGGAGCGTGTCGATGGTCCCCAGCACCTTGACGCCGTGGATGTAATTTCCCACGAGGTCCTTGTTGTCGTCGAGAAACCCGACCGGCAGGAAGCGGTTGTAGTTGGTGCGCATCAGGTCGCGGAGCAGCATTTCCCCGGTGTTGCCCGCACCCACGATCAGCGTGTTCGGGCTTTTCGCGGCCGCCCCCCGCTTGCGGATCACCTCGAGATAGATCCGCTTGGAAATCCTGAGCGCGCCGATGAGCCCGAAACTGATGATCCCGTCGATGAAGAAGATGCGCTTGGAAACGCCCGTGATCGGCATTTCAGGGAACACGCCGTTCGGCAGGCTCAGCGCGACGAGCAGGAGCTCCGAAAAAAGGATCGCCCAGAAGAGGTTGATCAGGTCGGAGATCCCGACGAAGCGCCAGGTGATGCGGTACGCCCTGAAAACGAACATGCCGAGCAACTTGACCGCAAACACGAACCCGACAAGACGTCGAAAATACTCCCAGTACGGAGCCGTCGGGCTGCAGTTGAAATGGGTCACGAGCGCCAGGAAGAGGGAGAGGCAGATGAGGACGCTATCCGCCGCTAAAAAGAAGACGGACCGCTTGAGCGGCGTGGCAAAAACCAGTCTTCGCATCTGTGCAGATTCCCTCGATGGCATATGGCGCCGGGCTGCCGGCTACCCCGATATATTCATTCCGATGGCCCGGATTTTCAACCACATACTGCAATGAATACCGCCGGATCGCGCCGCCCGTCAGACGCTTCCCACCCGGCGCGCGGGGTTGCCCAGGTAATAGGAACCGTCCCCGCACCCCTTGTAGACGGCCGCAAGCGGGGCGATCCGGTTGCGGCTCCCGATCCGGCTGAGGGGCAGCAGGACGGCGCCCGCGCCCAGCTGGTTGCCGTCCCCCACCCTCACTCCTCCCAGGACCTGGGAATGGGGCCCGAAAAAGTTGTAATCGCCGATGACGGCGTCATGGCCCACCGGGACGAACCCGTTGAATACGTTGGCATTCCCGATCCTGCTCTGGGTGGAGACCGTGCAGAACGGGGCGAAGATGTTCCCCTCGCCCATCTGCGCGTATGGGTACACGATGCAGGAAGGGTCGATCAGGTTCACCAGCGGGACCTTTTTCCTTTTCAGGTCCTCGTAGATGAGCACACGGATCTCCGGGGCCGCCGCGCCGATGACGGCGTAATCCCCCTCGCCGAAGTCGAACTCCTCCATCTCCCCCTTGAATGCGCCCTGGTAATCCCGGTAGTCGTTGGTGCGACCGTAGCCGTTGTGCCCCAGGATCCCGCCCAGGCGGAGATCCGGATCCCTTGCCGCCATCCGCTCGATGTAAGTGCAGCATTCCCGGGCGAAACAGTTCCCACCCACGACAAAGACTCTCCGCATCAGAGGTGCCCCCCGTCGAGGATGTAGTTCTGCCCGGTGATCCACTTCGCCTCGTCCGACAGGAGAAAGACGGCCAGGGCGGCCACGTCGTCCACGGTCCCGAATCCCAGCGGGTACAGGTGCGACCGGTCGTTGCGCATCCCCTCCACCGCCGCGGTCATCGGGGTCAGGATGTCACCCGGGGAGATGGCGTTGACCCGGACGCCGGAAGCGGCCACCTCCCGGGAGATGGAGCGCACCGACGCGATGAGCGCCGCCTTGGACCCCGCGTAGAACGACATCCCCTTGTCAGCCAGGTGAGCCTCGATGGAGGCGATGAAGACCAGGGAGGTGCCCCGCCCCACGTTGTGGCGCCGGTCGAGGAGGCCCTTGGCCAGCATCAGGGGAGCGAAATAGTTTATATCAAATATCCTTTTGCCGTTCTCGTATTTCAGAATCTGCAGCGGCCGGATCTCGGAGATCCCGGCGCACGAGACCATCCCGTGGAACTTCCCGTACTTTTCCTTCAGCCCCTTCACGTATTGCGGCAACAGTTCGATATCCGCGGCCAGGTCCCTGATTTCCGGATGTATCCGCTCGGGACAACCGCATTCCTGCGCCAGCTCCCCGAGGCGGTCGGCGTCCCGGCCGATGGCGACGACGCGGGCGCCCAGGCCGCAGAGGCGCAGAGCGATCCCCTTCCCGATGCCGGAACTCGCGCCCGTGACAAGGTAAAGCCGCTCACCTGCGGGCGCCGTCATGATGCAATCCCCGCCTTGCGGGCGACATCGGCCACCGTCTTCATGGTCGTGAAGTCCTCGAACGTCGCCTGGACGCCGAAATCGGAATCCAGGAACGCAACCGTGGCCATCCGGGCGAGCGAATCCCACTCGTCGAGGTCCTCAAGCACCGTGTCCATCCCGAGCGGATCCTCCGCCTGCAGGACATCCTGAAATTTTTCCAGAAATTCTTCATGCGTCATCGTTGATCCCCCAAGAAATAACGAATCCATGCTTCCAACTGCTCCGCACGCCCCGGAAGACCCTCGGGCGTCGGGTAGAGCCCGATCCCCCCGTTATGGCACCCCTCCAGGCCCACGATGGCCGACCCCCAGGAGAGCCCCACCCCGAACGCCGACAGCAGGCAGCGGCCGAGCGGGGGCCGCTCCCCCCGCTGGTCGCACAGGACGGTGGCCACCGAGGTGGTGGAATTGTTGCCGTACCGGGAAAACGTCTCCCAGGAGGTCTTCTCCCTGGGGATCCCGGTCTTGGCCACGATCGTTTCCACGATCTGCTTGTTGGCCTGGTGCAGCGCGAAGAAGTCGATCTCGTCCATCCCCTTCCCGGCGAAGGCCAGCAGTTCGCGGATGTTCCCGGGAACCACCTCCATCGTGAAGTTGAAGATGTCCATGCCGCGGATGATGCCGTCCCACGGGTGCCAGACGTTGCCGGCCGCGTCCTGCACCTCGACGTCGCACATGTCCTTTCGGATCGGCAGGCGGCGCCCCCCGGCGGGGACGACGATCTTGTCCCACCCCGCACCCCGTGCCCCCAGGGCGAACCAGGCGGGGTTGTCCCCCGGTTCGTGCTCGAGCAGGGTGGCCGAGGCGGCGTCGCCGAAGAGCGGAGCGTAGAGCCGGTTCCTGAGGTCCGCGTGGGTGCTGGCGGAGTCTCCGGCCACGAGGAGTACCCGCGTCGAAGCGCCCGAGGCGATGAGGGAATGGGCGAGCCAGAGGCCGTAGACATACCCGGAGCAACCGAGCCCCACGTCGAACACGGCGCATTCCTCGCCGAGTCCCAGGCGGTCGTGCAGGAGGTAGGAAGAAGCCGGGAAGAAATAGTCGGGGCTCTGGTTGACCAGGATGAGGGCGTCGATCCCCCCCCTGTCGGTCCCGAGCTCTCCGAGCAGGTCCGCCGCCGCCTTTTCACACAGGTCCACCACCGTGACCCCTTCGGGAAGGACCGGACGGCGCCCGAAACCCACCATCTTCTTCGCCCGCTCGAGCTGCCGGACGCTGTTGCCGAAATATTCGATCTCGTCGTCGATGTCGATAAACCGGTCGGGAACGATCGTCTTGATCCCCCGGATCCGGACATGGTTAAAGATCGCTTTGGCCATCGGAGCCCTCCGGACGGCATACCCTCGGTTCCAGGATCGTCACGCCATCGAAGTCCAGGAGGCACGCGCCCCAGGACAGACCTATGCCGAACCCCTGCAGGACCATGCGCGCCCGCTTCCCTTCGAGGGCCTCGGAGAGCTCGTTGCAGATGGTGAACGGTATGGAGGCGGAACTCTGGTTGCCGAATTCCGAAAAAGTCCTCCGCGGCGCCTTGGCGAGCGGGATGCCCGCCTTCTTCACGATCGTTTCGATGATGTAGCGGTTGGCCTGGTGGAAAACGAAAAAATCAACCCCGTCCGCCGGACAACCGGAATATTCCAGGATATCCCGGAGCAGCGGGGGCTGCTCGGTGAGGGTGAAGTTGAACACCTCGAAGCCGTTCATGTAGAAATCGTCCCTGCAGCGCACGTTCCCCTTCTCGTCGACGATCTCCCTCCGGGTCTCCTCCGAAGAAGGGCAGCGGTAGGCGCCCGCCTGCTGCCACATGGTCTCCAGCCCGCTGCCGTCCGAATAGAGGCAGAACCAGGAGGGGCTCTCCCCGTCGCAGCGCTCGACGACGGTGGCGCAGCCGGCGTCCCCGAACACCGGGGCATCCGCCCGGTTGCGGACATCGATGATGCGGCTCAGGGTGTCGCCGGTCAGCACCAGGATCCTCCGGAATCCCTGCTCCGCCAGCATGAAGGCCAGGAACAGCCCCTTGACGTACCCCGAACAGCCGTAGACCAGGTCGAAGGCGATGCACGACCTCGGCAACGACAGCGCCCGGTGCAGGACATGGGCGTTCCCGGGCATGCAGTAATCGGGGGTCTGGGTGACGAAAACGACGGCGTCGAAATCGGCCGCCTCCAGGGCGCATCGGTCCATGAGCTCCCGCGCCGCCTGGAGACAGAGGTCGGCGGAGGTGACCGTCCCGTCGACCACCCAGCGGCGGTCGAAGCCGATCGTCCGTTTCAGGCGCTCGAGCTGTTCCCGGCTTTCGTAGTAACCGGCCTCGTCGTCGATGGATATTTCCCTGCCGCCGTAGGCGGAGGAAACGGCCGTGACCTTCGCGTGCCGGAACGTTACCCTTTTGCCCACTGGCGCACCTCTATCTCGAGACCCTCCAAGTCGACCTTCTCCGGGACGGCCCAGGACACTTGGCCTTCCCCGGCCTCGAGCGGGTCCCCGGTCAGGCCGCGGAGCCAGCCGAGCGCCGGCCCGTTGCGTTCCCCCTTGCGGTACCCGATCAGCGCCTCCCCCCGCGTCCCCAGCCGGGCGGCGGCCAGGCGCATCATTTCGGAAAGCATGACGTCCTCGAGATTTCTTCCCAGGGCGCGGCAGCTGACCACCAGTTCCTCGCACACAAGCCGCTCCCCCTCGGCGCGCGCCGCCACGAAGGCGATCATCCCGCTGTCGGAGAGAAGGTCGGACATGCACGCGGTGACCACGCAGCCGTCCGGCGCCTGCATCAGGCGCCGAACCTCCGTCTCCGTATACCGGCGGTACCCCAGGATGAACTGGTTGGTCTTGCCGGAGAGCTCGGCGACCCGGGCTATGCGGGCTTCTTCGTCCACCGCGAATGCCAGCTTGATCTGCAGCCGGGCGAAATAGTCCCTGGGGGCCAGGGTTTCGACAAGCGCCTTCCGCTCCCGGTTGGCCCGGATATCGGCCGCCCGGACCTCGTCCTCGGACGACTTCCTGAGCTTCAGCAGGCCCGGGTAATACCGCAGCCTCCGCAACGTGTCGGCGGGGTTCCGCGCCAGCAGGGTCCGCACCCCCAGGCCCGAGATCTCGACATTCTGGATTTCGGCGGGGTTGTCGTCGACGAAGAGCATGGCGTCGGCGCCGATGTTCAGCTCCGACGCCAGCTCCGCCAGGTTTTCGGCCTTCGGATTCCAGTTGATCCGCACGGCGGCGAAATCGTCCCACCCCAGGACGAAATCGGGGCGCCCGGCGAAAAGCCCCCGGACGTCCTCCTCCTCGTTGCGGGAAGCGAGACAAAGAAGAAACCCCTCCTCATTGAGCGCCCGGATATGCCGCTGCAGCTCCGCGTGCGCCGCCGTCAACCGGACCCCTTCCGGGCCGTCCTCCCCCAGGACCCCCTCGTAGAGCGTCTGGTCCAGGTCGAGCACCACGGCCTTCAGCGCCGGGCGCAGCACGGCGGGCATGAGACGCAGTCCGAGCGCGCGGGCCACCTCGAGGCAGGCCCGGCCCGACAGCCGGGTGCCGGTGACCGCTTCCCGCCCGCGGTCGTAGACTTCGCCCCCGCCGGGGGGGACCAGCGCCTCCACCGCAAAATCCCACAGGTCCGGGATCTCCCAAGTCCCGCGCCGACCGGCGCCGCCGGCGACCAGCAGGAGGATCGGCGCCGGGCTCTGCGCCCGCAGCGCAGCGGCGCGCTCCCCGAGCCACTCCATCAGGTCGAACTCCCGGTAACGCTCGGCGTCGACCCACATCAGGTTCAGGTCGGCCTCGAAAACATTCTGAAAACCGAAGGCGTCGTCGTAGCCGCCGAACTCGCATTCGGCCCTGAGGCCGGAAAAACCGAGAAAGGGGTCGAGTACGGAAGCCACCGTTTCGAAAGCGTGGTTGCGGTAAACGGCGACCCGCACGACTTCCGCCTCCGGGTCCGGGGCCTGCCGCAACAGTTCCAGCCGCTTCAATTCCTCGGCAAACAGGTGACTCGTCATTCCCTTCATTCCCGCCCACCATCCTCGAGCCGGGCCACGATGCGGGCCATGCTCGTCAGCTTCGGGATCTCCTCCGGCTCGAACGAAACCCCGGTCTCCTCCTCCACCGTCAGGATGATCTCGATGTGTTTCATGGAGTCCCAGTTCTTTTCACTCTGCATGGAGCAATCCTCCCCGGGGGCGATCTCCCTTCCGAGGAGGGTCGACAATATTTCCGCAACCTTTTCCCGCATATTCCGCTCTCCGGATGTCATGAACGGGGCCGGCCGGCCCCCGCGATGACCCCGACGATCCGCTCGAGGTCCGTAAGCCGGAGCTGGGCCCCGGAGGGGAGGCAGAGCCCCCGCTCGAAGATGCGCTCCCCGGCGCCGGTGCCGCGGAAACGGCAATCCCGGTAGGCGGGCTGCAGGTGCATCGGCTTCCACACCGGCCGCGATTCGATGTTCTCCCGTTCAAGCGCCAGCCTGATCCCCTCCCGGTCCACGCCGAACCGGTCGGCATCGACCAGGATGGCGGTGAGCCAGCAGTTCGATTTCCCGTAGGGGGCCTCCGGCATGAACTCGATTCCCGGAAGCCCCCCGAGCGCTTCGCGGTAGTACCGGTTCACCTCCCGCTTCTTACGGACCTTCTCCTCGAGCCGCTCCAGCTGTCCCCGCCCGATGGCGGCCAGGATGTTGCTCAACCGGTAGTTGTAGCCCACCTCCACGTGCTGGTAGTGGACCACAGGCTCGCGCGCCTGCGTGGCCAGGTGCCGCGCCCTGGCCACGAACGACGCCTCGTTGGAGACCAGCATTCCACCGCCCGAGGTGGTGATGATCTTGTTCCCGTTGAAGGAGAGCACGCCCATGGCGCCGAAGCCCCCCGCTGGGGTGCCGCCCATTTCCGCCCCCAGCGCCTCCGCCGCGTCCTCCACCACCGGGATGCCGTACCGCGCCGCGATCGCAAGGATCGCGGTGTAATCGGCGCACTGCCCGTAGAGGTCGACGGGCAGGATCGCCCGGGGCATTGACCGCCCCGCGCGCTCCCGTGCGCTCAGTTCCTCCTCGAGCAGCCCGGGATCCATGTTCCAGGTCGAGGGGTCGGCGTCGATCAGCACGGGGTGCGCGCCGCAGTACTTCACCGCGTTGACCGTGGCCGCGAAGGTCAGATCGGAGCAGATCACCTCGTCCCCGGGGCCGACCCCGAGGACCAGCAGGGCAAGGTGCAGCCCGGCGGTGCCGCTCGAGAGCGCCACGGCGTGCCCCACGTCCAGTTTCCGGCACATTTCCTGTTCAAAGAGCTCAACATCGGGCCCCATGGTCGTGATCCAGTTCGAATCGAAGGCCGCGAGCATCAACTCCTTCTCCCGCCCGTCCAGGTGGGGGGGAGACAGGTAGATGCGTTGGTTTCCGGAAGTCGGGCTCATAAGCTGCTCTCATCGTAACATGCAAGGGGAAAAAACAGTGTGCGCGCAATCACACTCCGTCATCCCGGAGGCTCCATCGCGGAGGGGCCGGATCCCATGAACTCCGGCATGGTCGCAAACCCCTCCTGCTGGATCCCGTCGCGCCTGACGGTCTTCCAGATCGTCATCAACAGGATCTTCGCATCGAGCGCGAGCGACCGGTTGTCCACGTACCACACGTCGAGCCGCAGCCGCTCCTCCCAGCTGATGGCGTTGCGGCCGTTCACCTGCGCCCACCCCGTCAACCCCGGTTTCACCTCGTGCCGGCGCGCCTGCTCCGGCGAATAGCGCGGCAGGTACTTCACGAGCAGGGGCCGCGGCCCCACCCAGCTCATCTCCCCCTTGAGGATGTTCCAGAGTTCCGGCAGCTCGTCGAGGCTGGTGCTGCGCAGAAACCGCCCGAACCTAGTCAGCCGCTCCCGGTCGGGCAGAAGCCCGCCGTCGGGTTTCCGGGCATCGGTCATGGTGCGGAACTTGAGCAGGGCAAAGGGCCGCCCGTGCAACCCCGGTCTCTCCTGGCGGAAAAAGACCGGCCGTCCAAGAAAGATGCGGCACAGAATCATCAATACCAGAAAGACCGGCGACAGGATCACCAGGGCCGGAATCACCAGGACGAGATCGAGTATCCGCTTACTCACTGACACACCGTCCCTTCCGGCGCCGGCCCTTTCTGCAGCAGGCCCTGATTGTCTCCGCGGAGCAGAGTCCCTCGCGCACCGAAAAGCTAACACACCTCGCCTGGGTGGCAAAGCGTCAGGCGGCGATTTCACTCCACCGGAGCAGAGACTCTTTCCGTACCCCTTCGCCGCCAGCAGGGAGAAGCCGTGGATATGATAAATCCGCACGCACACTCCCGCAAGTGCCGCAGCGACCACGAATGGATTCATTCACCTTAAACATTGTCTAAAAAAGACTTATTTAAGGAGTAATCGGTTCACATCAAGGATTTCTCTAAAACCCCATTGTAAACCTGTTGCCGGTGACGGATCAACGACGGAAAGCCGCCGGTACGCTAGCACAAGACATATCAGGAACCAAAATCATCCAGGGCCACTACTTTGTTTCCGGGTCGACATCCGTTCCGCCGGCTTGGCATCTGCCCTACGATGCCAACCAAAACCCGTGATACCGCGCATCAGTATTGAGCTTCGCATACGACTTTATAAAATCGTGGAGCCTGAGTTTGCAGCGAATACCACTGCTCCACCCGGGCTCGTCCAGCAGTCCCCATTTTTTCCCGGCTGTCGGGTCCAGCACCTAACATGTCACGCAACACCGCGTTCCACTCTTCGATCGAATCGGCATACTTCCCGTTTTTGCCCTGCTCAATGATCTCACGATTCACCCCTACCGGCGAAGCAATCACAGGCACCCCGCATGCCATATACTGAATCAGCTTATACCCGCACTTGCCGCGTTCCCATGGGGAATCCTCCAGCGGCATGATGCCGATATCGAACTGCTGGATGGACTCCACCTCCGTTTCTTCGGACCAGGGCCATGCTTCCACCGCTGTCCCTTCAAAATCCCGTGAAACGGCCCCTACAGCTACAAAACGTACGGACATTTCCTTTTTGATGGATTCAAACACCGGCAACAACGATTTCAGATATCGACTGGTTTTGGGAGTGCCTATCCAGCCAACAATCAGATTCTCCGCACCTGTTTTCTGTTTTGGCTGGTAGCGATCAGCGTCTACCACCGTAGGAATGATTTCGATCCGGTTTGCACCGGCGCGAAGGGCATATTCAGCAAGGTAGTTGTTGCCAGCAATGACCGTTGCGGCCTGGCGCATGACAACGTCGGTTTTTTTGCCCAAAAGCTTCCTTACCCAAGAGTTGGAATGACAATCGTAACGATGGAACAAGGCATCGTCGTAATCAACCACGTAGCGCACGCCAAGCAGCCGAAGGAAGCGTTCAGCAACCGCGGGCATGAAAGGAAACAGCTCCTTTTCGACAATGACAACATCAAACCGGCGAGCAACCAGCAGTGTCAGGATTCTTTCGGCATAGCCTTTCACTACTTCACACCAGCATGAGCCGTCACGGTATAAGGCCTGCACATAGGCGTCAGACAGCAGCGGCCTAGCGGTCACCTCAACGCCATGCGACTGAAAATATGGCAGGTATTGCAAAAAACGCACACGAGAACTGGCGCCCAACGACCCGTAGCGGGAGAGGAGCAGGACTTTCATGGGTTATAACGCCCCCCACCCCGAAGAATGTGCCCCATGGAGCGCCACAGCAGGCTGTAGGCTGCCCAGGTGTGCCGTATACCAGCAAAATCGCCACACAATAGGCACCAAATTGATCGGGTGAAAGGTTCCAAAAGGTTGGTTACCCCAACTAAGATCCAGGCTTGCCAGAGCGGGAAATGCTTGAAGGCATACAACAAGCGACTACGCAGGGAGTAGAAAAGCCTGCGACCTTTAACTTGGCGCGAGGTGCCGCCGCCAGCGTGGAAAGCCTGAGCCTCGGTGAGGTACCAACTACTCCACCCCGCCAACTTGCACCGCCAGGCGACATCCACTTCTTCAAAATACACGAAGAATCTCTCATCAAATCCCCCGGCATGCTCGAACAGGTCACGGCGCATCAGATAGAAAGCGCCGATGACTTGATCGACCTGTCTGGTATCCTTGTGATCCCAATCACGCATATGCATACCTGAGCCCTCCAACCCAGGCAGCTTATCCAAGCCCAAAGCCGATGAAACCAGGCGGCCCAAAGTAGGATACCTTGAACAGGTGCGGCTCACATTGCCTTGTTCATCAACAAGCTGTATGCCACAAATTCCGACTTTCGCATTCTCGGGTCGCCCCATAAAATCCAAGGGTATTGAAAGCGAACCGGCTTTCAGGCATGTGTCCGGATTCAAGAACAAAATGTAGGGCGAATTTCCAGCCTGAGCACCGATATTACAGGCCGCCCCGAAGCCCAGGTTTTCTCCGGTGCGTATGAGGGCAACATTCGGATCCTCATCAACCGCCATTTCCGAGCCATCCACAGATCCGTTATCGACGACAATGATTTTTTCGACGTGTTCACCACCAAACTGAGCGATGGAATCAACGCAGGCTTTGAGTTGCAGACCAGAGTTCCAGTTGACGATAACGATCGTAACTTTCATAGCTGCCATTATTTAAGCACCTTTTCCACCCTTTTGGCAGAAATAGCCTATCGGACCATTCTGATGCTTGGTCCATACGTCACAATACTAAAAAAACAACCTATTGCAACTCCCTGCGCGTGCCCTTCTCTGGCTTTTGAGGGCATGGTGTATTCCGTTGCCTTGGGGAAATGCGCGGCCATTGAAAAAGTGGTTCACAAAGCAAGATCGTCCCGCTTTCCAGCCTTCAGTTAGGCGAGATTGCCATCTTGTCCAGTTTCCTGAACCCTGCTCTCCTTTTGTTTCTTCATGAATGATTTGGCTGGCGCCTATACGTAGTCGTAGCGGTCACTGCGGCCATTAACCCAAAAAATTCATGAAGAGATAAAACAAAAGCCCCTTAGCGCGTATAACTACTTGACACCAATCAAGTTGCATACCACCAAAGAGGCTTTCTGATCACTCAATCTACCACACAGCCTGTACTTTTTGGATCACATTTTCACAGGCCGTTACCGTTGCTTTTGATCAGCCGGACAGCAGTTCCGACGGAGGCTCCGTTCTGCTCAAGGCGGTAGATAAAAATCTCAGACTTACCGAACGCCTGGAGAAAACCATTCGCGATTCCCGCCAAGCCGCCAGGTTTTGGTCAAAGCAGAGGTGATATGTTTCCCTGGACGCGATCCGAGAGACAATGCACGCTATGTCGTCACGCAGCTCTGAACGCTTTCACCCTTCGAACAGGGAAACAAGTACAGGCATGATGGGAGTGCTGTGGGCGTTATCGCCGGGGAGATAGCCTGAATTTGCTCTCGGGCCCATTCGGATCCATTTCAATGATCCCTGGTCTCCGTTTTCTCTGAAATCACCGCTGCAATCTCGTTTCCAGGGAGCCGGAACTGCATTACAATGCCGTTTTTTGGGCGCTTCATGAGTAATGCGGGTTAAACCCAGTCGAAATAGTGGAGCAACAAATCGTTCATCGAAGCGATGCCCTATACTCCTCCAATATCGATTCCCATACGATATGTTGTTCGTACCGAGATGTTATCAACTCCCGGGAATTCTCAGCCATTCGCCTCACTTCTCCGCTATTCTCCAAGAAAAACAGCATCGCTTTATACAGTTTTTCTTTATCCTTTGGAGGTATAATTACACCGTTTTTTTGCTCGATAATTATCTCGTTACAGCCATTAATATCTGTAACAATACTCGGTAATCCCATCGCCCCGGCCTGCATTACTACATTGGGAAAACCTTCACGGTAACTGGGGAATACCAACGCATCTGAAATCGCAAAACCGGGACGAACATCGTCTTGCCAACCCATTGAAATAATATCCCGATTGTTTTTAATTTCCTGTAATGTTTCCTGCAGCAATGGGTCAAGCTCCTGTTCATAAGAACCGACCAGCAGCAGTTTCGGTTTCACGTCCAGCTCTGAACCAAGTCGACTAAATACAGAAATTAACTCATTCAATCCTTTGTCTTTCACCAGCCTGCCAATAAAAACAAATACAAAGTCATCTTCGCCTATGCCCAAAGATTTTCTAAGCGCTCTTTTCTGTTTATCTGAGATCGATTCCGGGTGAAAGTAGGATGTATCTATTCCGTTTGAACTACCATTGGCAATAACCTTCAATTTATTTTCAGGAGCAAACTTATGAGCTAATATAATATCTTTCATCCCCCGAGAATTGGGATAAACCATTGTGGCACAAGAGTAAGTTATTCGTTCAACACTGTTTAGCAATAGTCTTTTCAAGCCTCTTGCTTCTACCAGAGGCATTCCGGCTACGGTATGCATCCGAACAGGCACTCTTGCCAGCCAAGCCGCCAACATCCCAACCGTGCCCGCTTTAGGTGTATGAGTATGGACAATCTGCGGTTTCTCCTTTCTAAGAAACAGATACATTTTTATTAATGAGCGAATATCCCGAGCCAAATCAATCTTCCTCGACATCTCCAACGGCTTTACCCGAACACGCTCACGCTCCGAGACATCCTGCAATGCTTCTCCACTACTCGATACCCCTATTACCTCATAGTAATCAGACATATACCGCATCTGACCCTTTATCAATTTACTGAGAGAAACAGGAATTGTAGTAATACGTATAAGCTTGGGCTTACTGCTCATAAATTCCGTTATACCATTTTTGAAAACAATAGAATGTCCATACTCTGAATGTGTTATCGACTTTCCCTGATATATGATTTTCGACCAAAGTCGTAATATATTCAGTGTTGCAAATGCCCTGCTTTTTCAAGAATTCTTTCTCAATACATCTTTCCAATTCTTTTCTTAAAGTACCACGCAACCAATCGCCAACGGGAACGCCAAAACCCCTTTTTGATTTATCCAAAAACCCTTTTGGAAAATCCTCCTCAAACGCTTTTTTAAGAATGTATTTCTTATTGATCCCTTTCATTAAATAATCTTCGGGAAGTTGGGAGCTAAATTTCCAAAGATCCCTATTTAGAAATGGAGAACGAGTTTCAATGGATGCAAGCATAGCCGTTCTATCCACTTTTACATTCATATCTCCTTCTAAACTCAATAAGCGGTCTATCTCCCTAAAACCATGAATAGAATTTCTCTTTTTAATATCTTTTTGTTTGTAAATTGACATCGGGTCGCGGACATAAGCATTGGGCGTTAATAATTCCTTCGCTTCGTCCTCCATAAAACCCAACGAAACAATATTAAAATAACAACCGCTGTTATAATCAATTCCCCTTAGAAAGCGGCTTGCCTTAAACTTAAAACCCCGGCTATCATCTTTTATATTTAGTAAAGATTTTGAACCTGCAAGGATTCCTTTATGAAGCGATTGGGGCATCCATTGAGTATAAGCCCTATTTAGCTTGCCCATATAATACTTATTATAGCCGCCAAAAACCTCATCTCCACCATCACCTGTCAGTGCCACCTTGCAATGCTTGGATGTATGATATGCCAGCATGTATGACGGCAATGCCGATGAATCGGCAAAAGGCTCATCAAAATTTAGAATAACGCGATCTGTCACACTCAACATATCCTCTTCTTTTACAACAAATTCATGGTGATGGCTTCCTATCAACTTAGCCACTTCTTGTGATTTATCAGTTTCGTCAAAACTCCTTTTCTCGAAACCAATAGAAAAAGTCTTAAGCGGCGTGCTTAACTGACGAGATGCACAAAGAGAAACAATAGAAGAATCAACACCTCCTGACAAAAACGCTCCCATCGGCACATCCGCCAACAATCGGCTTGCCACGGAACCAGTAACTAATTCCCGAGTTATCTTTACCGCTTCCTCAAACCTTGGTATAGTTTCTTGCTTCGTATCCACAACCGCTTGTTTGACACTAAACTCGCCCGACAAGCAATCCAATTCGATATAATGATCCGCCTCTAACTTTCTTATACCCGAGTAAATAGTGTATGGAGCAGGTATATAGCTTAACCTAAAAAACAAATTTAACCCTATGAAGTCAATCTCAGGCTTGTATGGCAAAATTGCCAAAATTGATTTTAATTCAGAAGCCCAGCAAAAAACTCCATCAACAAAGCTATAGTAAAGTGGTTTCGCTCCAAAAAAATCACGCATCAAAAACAGCTTTTTCTTCTCTTTATCATATATCGCATAAGCAAACATCCCTTCCAGCAAACCAAAAGCAGAAACTCCGTACTTTTTGTATAGTTTTAATACAACCTCTTCATCTCTTTCTGATGAAAAACTCTCTTCATCTGGAAAACAACTCCTTTTTAGTTTCTGCAAGTTATAAATGTTGCCATCACAGATCATTACCTGCTTTTTATCACTGGTGACTATAGGTTGATGGCCTTTTTGGCTGGTTACTGCCAACCTCCGATGCCCCATAGCTACACAATATGAACTTTCTGTTTCTACATACACTCCTTCACCATCCGGACCGCGATGCGATACGGTACTATTCATCATCAGTATCTTTTCATTTAAATACTCTGATTTATAGGGAAATAAGATTGAATATATCCCGTTAATGGCACACACAACTTATCTCCCGATGACCTGAATGTCTCAGTTCAACAACGATTGGTACTCGCACTTTGAATTCCGCTGTAACCTGCCTTCACTCTTTTGTCGCCATTGTCTCCCCTTGTTCGGAGGCATTAATTTTACTCTTTATTGGCCTGTCCGAATTTTTGGGAGCAGCTCACATCTTGACGTTTCCCGAGCATGACTGGTACCACTGCCCGGGAGCAATACGCGGCCACTGCAGGAGCGGCCCATAAAACAAGACAACTCCGACAATGATAGTTTGCAGCCAGATGCTTAGGGAGGTCAAAAATGCGTCACCCATGAAGGTGGTGCATACTCCGTTGATCACCAGTCCGAATAGCGCAATGCCTATAGGATGACCCACCTGGGCAGACAGAAAAATGATCGTACAGACGCCACCAAGCAGGATCATCCCTACGGCAGCTCCAATATATCCGAAATCCAGATACCATTTCATATAAATGGGATAGACATTTGTGGGGTTCGGCGTGTAGATGTAGGGATTAATGGATGATGGTGGTGGATTTGTAGTCCACCCCAATTTGTAGGCCGCCGCTGCAAAAAAATCAACATATCCGGAACCGTTTCGTTCAAACAAATGTGGCTCCTCAGTGACAATTCCGAAGGCTACCAGCGGGGCCACCGCATATTGGGTAATGCTCCCTCCTACTTGTATCAGTGCCTTTGTGGCGGTGGCGTCCTCATCCACCCCCTTGCGCAACAGGATCGCCGGAATGGCGAAAATCAAAACGAAGGCGCAAGCGGACGCAAACACCTTCTTTGCATTCGGCATGCGGTTATGCAGGAGATAAATGCCCGCACAGCCGACCAATACAAACATCGTTCCGGTACGGCCCATGGTCAGGATGGAATAAAGCGCGGGCATGAGAATCGCAAGAACCGCTCTCCTCTTGGACGCCTTGGACCCATCCAGCAATGACACCGAAATAAACGCACAGATTTTGGCCGCAAATGAGAAATATCCGAAAAAGCCCAGCACGCCTCCCATTCCCTGGGATTCCTCTCCCATTCCCACCAGTCGCAACCCGGCGGCGAGATCTCCACTGGACAGAAGGGCCGCCTGCTGTAGAAACGCATGAATGTACCACGGGGCGGCAACGACCTGCAGAACAATGAAGATGTCTATGCACCGATTGATGCTCCGCCGCCTGGCAGGCGTCACACCGATTCGATGACTGCTGGTCTTGGACTCTGTCTCCGGGAGCGAATAGATGACGGTTGCGATGAGTCCCCCCACCACGAAAGAAATAGCTGCTCCCACCATCAGCAGCATGGTCTGAATCTGCACTCCATAAAACATTCCTTGCGCGCACCCCAGCAATGCCAGCAATGAGGTCCAGAGGAAGGCGTACACGAATGGTGGAAACACAACGACCGGCCGGATTCTATGGGAAACCAAAGCTAAAACCATAATAACCAGGGCGCCCCATAAAAAAATCATACGTTATGCCCCTAACTTCCGATTCCTTATCCCACATCGCAAACGCTCAACATGGGCACCCGTTCCAGTTTACAATGATGATTCGGACTGCAGGTCCAGGTTTCATGTCATCCTCATGTCCTGATCCGGCCCATGTATGCGATTCGCAAATGGAAATCCAAGCCTTAGCTTCAGGACGGCTTGGATGATGCCGAGCACAACCATCCACATCCAGATATCTGTCGCGCCAAATCGATTGACAGTCAGGCTTTGCACAATGCAGGTGCCCAGCAGGGCATTAATATAGACTTTCATGACACTAGGTTTTTTGTTTAGAGAAAGATACAGGAGCGTCAACCCCAGCCCGAGAAGGCAGGGCAACAGGAATACTCCAATCCATCCGTATTCAAGAAATGCGGAATCCAAATAGGTATAGATGTTTGTAGGAAATGGAACCGTGGTAAAAGGACGCACATAGTCCGGCTTAATTACGCTTTCGGGGTCAAGCGCGTAAAGAATTCGGGTGATTACACCAAAGGTGATATGGCCGCTCCCTTCATATCCCTGGGGAAACAGTACCATCTGCTGAAAAGCGGGAAAACCGGAGACGAGGTATAAAGACAAATCAGCTATGCCCGCATTGCCGGTCACCGATTTATTGAGTGCATTCGTTGTGGCTAAAAAGTACCCCCCAAAGGCCAGCATGGCCACCAGAGGAAGAGCTATGGTCTTGAAAGAAATCCGCATGCGCTTTCCCATATTGAGATACTGGATTCCCAGAAAGGAAGAAACAATGGTGGTCCCGATGTTGGTACGTCCCGAACTCGGCAATATGAGCAGGTAGGTCATGATCAGGATGATCCAGATACGCTTGGGAGCATCGGCACCCCTGATTTTGAGATAGATACTGCAGAGCACACAACACGGGATCATGAAAGCACGCGCGACCCCGCCCCATCCAGCATTGCGCAATCTTCCATATACCTCCTCGTATCGAACCGATATCGGATCACGCCATAGGGCGTCAATGCCCATATGTTGGTGCATCAGGAGATAATAAGATATGGACCCCAAGAGGCTGACCGCAAACAGGACATAGATCAGTTTATCCGCATGCCGGAGTCCCTCTATCAGGGATGGCTGGATAGGGCGCACCGTTTGTCCGATTTCGATTCCATACAAGGATTTCCCAATCAGGCACCCGCATATAAAGACCATCGTAGTTGCAATAAACGTGAAAATCATGGAGGCACTCAGATCGTAATACGGAACAACACCGGAGTAATACACGGCTAAGCCGCCGAACCAGACGCCCCCAAAAAGACCGGACGGGGCAAAATAGGATCCGAATAAATCCTTCGACATCTTCATGCATACTGCGGCCAGCGCCATAAACATCAAGATGGCCACCGGATTAGGTTCGACTAGCATCGAAAACGTACCGAAAACAGATTGTCACTCCATACCATCGTCACCGGCTTCATGTCACACCCGATCGCTATCAGATTCGCACGAAACATATAATTCGGACTTGCGCTCCTCCCAAACCGACCAACCGTTGCCACACCGCCACCAAGAGTGACCGCACGGCAATTTGTACCTCTCAATTGAATGTCTTTCGCATGTATGCGAGATTCCGTCCATAATTCTCTTTTCGAATAAATCCCATACACAGCATAAACAGGATGTAGATACCCCATCCGGGCAGATTCCCGACATACCAATTGCTGATGATAAAAACAACTGTTATCAGCATCGGCCATAAAACCTCATCCAAACATTGTATTCTCATTTTCTTTTGAAGAAAAAGATCTGGAAGAAAACACTTAAGCATATAAAGAAATACTATTGACATCATGGTGAGCGTAAGATTTCCGAGCCAGAATACGACGATTCCTGTCGCAAGGATCGATACCAAAACAGACGCGATATTCATCACGAGCATCATTCGTTCTTCTCGCAATGCCTTGAGATAGGTATTGATCAATATCGAACTCCTGGCCTCAAAAATACAAATCGGAAAGAGAATCCCAAGATAATTGATTGCTTCTGTGTATTGCGGCAGCCACAATAGCAAGACTCGCTGGATCGGGTAAAAAAACATCAAGAATATGACCAAAACTCCTGACAACAAGCTGCCGAATGCGTCATACATCGGAGGCAACTTTTCCGGATCGCTTCTCTTGATTAAGGGAAATATTACGACTCCAACAGCGGAAATGAAAATCAGGATAGAGTGTGAGATACTCAGAGAAAAGGAAACCTTCCCAAAAGTCTCAATCTCCCAATTTCGCTCAATACCAAACCTTACTATGCCGATGATGAGCATCCCAGCAATATTGGCAAACAGCAATTTTATTCCGGCAGAGATGTTTTCCCGGAATTCCACAATGGCAAAAGAAATTTTTGTTTTCCCGCTCCAAACAATATCGCGGCATGTCCATGACATGCTGAGCATTGCTACGGTTTTTGCACTGATATCCGCAAGCAACAGGTATTCGAATTCCCTAAGCCCAGAAACCAGAAAAAGTACAATCAAGAATAGATAAATCATTCTCTCGGCGATGAGGTTCCGCGCAAATTCCTTGATCCTCCCTGTGCTTTGCAGCAGATACAGCAAGACGGTTCTGGGCAACAACAAGACACAATTCAATCCAGCCACAATCAGAATGACCGTCTTTTTGCTGTCGTTGCCAAGAGTGAGAGCGAAAACCGTAATCGCGATAAAAACGATGACCTCGATTATGGTCAGCAACCAGTACTGGGAATGCATGAGGGATTTGTCAAGATCATCATAGTACTGGCCACCATATCGAAGATACATCCCATCGGCCAGACCAAAATGGAAGAACCCAACATACCCCACATAAAATATATATAGCTGCCAATATCCATATTGTTCCAATCCCAATACCTTTGGGACACCAAATGAAACCAATAGGGAAATCGCCAGATTCAACAGATTTGCCGAAATCGCGTAGTAGATTTTTTGGAATATGCTTTTAACGGAGTCTTTCACAATTCAGAACTCGGCATCTCATGTTCCTTGAGGAAACGGACCATCGCCCCTATCCGTCAGAAGGCCGAACACATTATCCGAGCAAATTCACTCTTCTGATTTCCGGGATTTCGGATTTCCCATACCGATCGATTTTCTGATGACATCGATCTTCCGAGAGACCGACTCGTTCTCTGCCGCTTGCAGGCCTAACGCCAGAACCATTCCCCCCAAGGCACCCAAAAAGAGCCCGATGATCAGGTAATAGCTGCGTCTCGGCGCGCTCCTTTTTTCCGGCGGCACGGCCTGATCCACCACCTGAATCACCGGCGATTCCCTTGCCTCATCGATGCGGGCGATTTCGTACTGCTGGGCGAGCAGCTCGTAGAGGGCCTCGTGATACCGGACCTCCCTCAGGCGCCGCGCGTAGTCGAGCGCGGCCTCCGGAACCATGGAGGTGGGCATGAAGGGGTTGGACCCGTCCCTGGCGCTTTTTGCCTCGAGGTCCCTCATCTGCCCCCGCAGGGCCGCAATCTCGACCTCCTGGCGCTGGACCTCGGGGTTCCTGGCGGTGGCCCCCGCCTTCAGGCGCTCGAGTGCCACTTCGCGGGCGACAATTTCCGCCCGCAGCTGGGCCATGGCCTGAATGACGGCGGAAACCTGGCTGGTGACCTGGAACAACCCCTTTTGTTCCTGCATCTTCTGCAGGGCGG
>FZPS01000073.1_pt115 | contig 37325 bp, 36 predicted proteins | sample 1817821 | NCBI WGS metagenome assembly FZPS01 (sample SAMEA104158645, study PRJEB21678) | metagenome | place: Germany | collected 2015-04-21 | reverse complement strand
ACCGTGAGGTCTGTTACTGTTTTCAATGTATACCCTGTCCCGTTCTATAATAAACTTTGCCGGAAACGGATTTGCAAAATCCCTATGAATTAACAGATTGGTAATTGCCTCTCTGAAAATTTTATCTCTCACACTTATGCGCTGATCTCCTTCAAGATAAAATTTGTCGTCAATATGTTTTGCAACGAACTGTTTCAGTCTTTCATAACTTTTTAAAAGATTAACTCTTATGTCGTCACGGTCATCATAACGGTCTAAATTAACTTTTCTCACTATCGCATCCGTTTTATGATGAGGAAGTGCTGCGTGTATCAGTTCTTCTTTTCCTAAAAGCAGAATACCGCCAAGCGTAATTCCTTTATTACCGGTAGCAGGATCCATAAGATACAGTCCTGCGCTCCTTAGTATTTCTTCATTACTCATTGAAATCCATGGATGATTAGAATCCAGACTCCTTACAAGCCTTCTAACCTTTTCAAATAACTCTAAATCCAAATCTTCCATTCCGGCATACGGGAAAATTCTGTTTTCATCATAAGTACTTTGCTTTCTCCTATACAAGCCGGAAACAAGATTTGTATTATCAGTAATATCAAAATCCCCATCTTCGTTACGATCAAATATCCTTCCTTTACACCGGTGAACTTGTGAACTCTCAGGAACATTAATATACAATATTGTCTTTCCGTCAATTTCAATTTCCTCTATCGCAAGGTAAAAAGTAGGATTCAAAGTTTGAGGATTATTTAATGTCACTACAAAGTCTTTTTTAATCCTGCCTATCGCCACTTTATCAACACCCACAATATCACCGTTATCTTTAACTCCAAGGAATATATGTCCGCCATTTCGATTTAAGAATGCACATACCGACTCGTAAACATCTTTACTGATATTACTTTTACTTTCCTTGAATTCTATATCAATGCTTTCGCCCTTTTTAATAATTTGCCTTATGTATTCTATCCTCATATTTACCATTACTCCACACCTTCTTTTAAATAAATAATATTTCCGGGTAAAGCTTCAAACATATCCGGATAATGCCCGCATCTTGAACGTATTTGATTGTATCTTGCCTGGGTTCCGTCTTTCTTAAAATATAACCCTCTTCTATATATCTCATCAGACAATTCAGCAGCGTGCAACTTTCTACCCTTCACTTCCTTAAGCACAATCTTCATTGCTTCCTGCAAAGTCATCTTATTTACTTTCTTTGATAAAGTCCTCTCTTTTAGGATTGAATATCTGTCGCTCTTCAGTATTATGTATAAGGGTTCGTTATCTTTCAATATGACAGCTTGACCGTTTTTCTCAACCATTTCCAGCACATTGTCTATATCATTCTTAAATTTCTCGTAAGAAATTAAACTTTCTAACTTGATTTCCATTGTTTTACTCCTTGCCTGCATTTTACTATATGTATGAGTACAATTCAAGCATTTTGTATTATTTTGTACGCTCTTCCGTTTCTTTTATTCTGACTATATTTCAAACTTAAGGTGCAAATCATGGCTTAGGTGACAGCTTATCTGCTTTAGTCCATATCATTCAGCTTTTTATACAGTTCCTCCGTAGCCAGGGATAACTTGGTTACTGCGAAGTCCTCACCTTCAGGGTAGATGTATAAAGTGTCATTCATGGTATTTAAATCCACACAGTCACCGTATTTACCTAAATAGTCGTATTCTATATGACAGGAATAAAGTCTGTTGGCGGGCCATTCAATCATAAACTCTTCCCCGTCGGACATTCCGGTCAGGGTAAATCCTTCCATGTTATGAATGAGACGTCCTTTACCTAAATCAATATATCCTCTTGCGTTGGGCAGGGAATCTATACGAACCTGTTTGTCGAAATAATATGTTCCGTCATCAATCTGTTTTCTTACCTGCGCTCTTTCCCATTCGTACCAGTCGGGTATATGGGCAAATTCGGTATTTCCTTCTTTTGCTTCCAGGCGCCCGTATTCGGTCATATACCATCGCTTATTACATTGTTTACAGAATATTTCGGCACCTTCCGAGCCCATCATATATTCGGTGTTGCAGTTGGGGCATTGATACAATACTTTATGAAGACCTTCGGCTCTTTTTTTGTATTTCACTCTTACCTTATTGTCATACTGCCACTTAAAATCATCGTATATAAATTCTTTGTGAATAAGTTCATCTATTTCTTCTACACTCATTTTACCGATTTCATCTTTGCTTATTATGAGTTTGAGGTCGGCTTCGGTACGGTTTCCCCTCTTTTCGAGATTCCAGAACGGAGAGTTTATGTGGTGTCCTTTTGTAATGAGTGTCACAACGGGAATATTGAGATGCTTGACAAGCTTTGCAAGCGACTGCGGCAAAACGGCATTGGTACCGCATAATGAATATCGTGCTTCGGGGTATAGGGCTATAATCTCGCCTTTCTTGGCTATTCTTATAAGGTGCCTTATAAGTATGGGGTCGTTGGTAAATTTTCTTTTGCATATGCAGCCCACACTGCGCAACAGCCATTCGCGCTTTATATACCCGTCAATAGCCACCACATAGTTGGCTCTTCTGGGAAATATGGCCGCGGTTGCCACCATGAAATCAAAAAATGCGTTGTGATTGCACAGCATCAGATACGCACCTTTTATACCTTTCACTCCCTGCTTCCTTATTTTCGTCCCCTGAAACCATACTGCGGGAAAACTGATTATCCAGGTTAAAAGTCTCAGATACCACCTTATGACACGTATCTCTTTTACCATGTCAAAACGTTGGACATTTTTCAAAGTCATATTATTCATTCAGCATACCCCACAAACTTAAAAATACCACACACTGCTTGATTATATCTTCTCACGGGGCTATTATCAACTCTAACGATATGCTTAAACAACAAGATTTCAGAATCTCAAGTTGTTTATATACTGATTTAAAATCCTTCCGGGGTCACAAAACTTCCAATAAACAGAACGCCCCCAAGTGTGCGTGTCCAATCCTGAGATTGTGATAGAGGCCTGGGGGAGAAGTTGCTTAAATTGTAAGGCAACAGAATATCCCTTGTCAATAAGCACATGGTGCATCAGGAACATATGCAAAAATGAAGAAAAATCATTTCTGAAGCAACTTGCTTCAGTATTTGTTCCTGAATTTCTGAACCAACCTGGCAGTTGTGACTGCCAAATTGTTATCTCTCGGAAACATAATATGCTCCCCAAAAAGGTAACACTTTAACCTTCTGCCACCATAATTAAGCTTCGAACTTGAGATTCCATTTTGGAACCTCAAGTGGTCATATTATTCATTTATTGGTTGAAAAAAATATCTCTCAGGAAACCGATCAACATTTCGCATCATCGCTTTATTCAAGTTCCCCCTTGGTACTTGATACAGTTCTGCTAAATCACTATCAACCATGACTTACTTACCTCTAATGCTATATCATGTCCTGAATTTTTCTATCATCTATAAGCACAGGGGACTTGTCATCAGCCATGTTTGTCTCCTTAGTAAAACAATACTTTCGATAAGTTTATAAGTACTTAACCAAGACACATATCTACAGAAGGAAATTTGACATAGGCGAATAGAGATAAAGAACAATGCTCCTCATAATCTTGTAAAACGTAATTTCTTCGCACCGGAACCTCGAATTAAGTTAGTGCAAGATATTACATGTCTTCTTCCACGACATCCTCACTATTTCACTTTTTTTATTAAGTTATCTTTCAATACTTCATCCTCAATTTTTGAAATTCCGAAACTCTTTTTGCCGGCATCTTTGATTGAAGCACCTATATGATATACTTCCAAATCATCTATAATCAAAAATCGGTCATGAAAATCCTTTCTCGTTTTTACTGTTAAGCCTTGATACTGAGCGTTAAATTTGGAGATATCCTTACTTGTTAAACTTCCATTTCCCGAGCCTGCAATAAAAACAGAAACCCCTTGATTTTTCTTACATAGCAGATTTAAAGTATTTGTATCCACGTAATTATCTATCAATATTAGCTTATTTCGAGCTTTTTTTATCAGGTCCACAATAAAGCTAAAGGCATCGTAGATTTGTCCGTCATAAAAAATATTCTGCTTCACTTCTGTTTGTGTAGCAATGTAGTTGAAGACTTTTTCGAGTTTTTGATCTGTTTCAAGTTGCTTTAATTCGACACGATTTAGTCTCTCAAAAATCCCGGCATTACTAACTAAAAAACGGCGCATTTCCACAAAAGCATTCATGATTTTTATACTTACTTGAACAGCCACATCACTTCTCAAAACCGCAGATAGCATGGCTATTCCTTGCTCTGTAAAAACATACGGCATATATCTTCGTCCACCATGCTTACTCCCATCACTTGAGGTCGCAATTTGCGACTTCAAGTTCTCATATTCCTTCTCTGTTAATTGGAACCTGAATCGTTCAGGAAACCTGTCTATATTTCTTTTGACAGCTTGATTAAAAGCCTTGGTTTGAACTTGATATAGCATTGAAAGGTCACTGTCAACCATGACTTGCTTACCTCTAATGGCATATATCATGTCCTGAATTTCTCTGTTTTCTACTATCACAGGTAATTTGTCGTCTGCCATAGTTACCTCCGGATTCTCCATAACCGGTCGCTAATTGCGACCACTTCATGTTTTTTCATGTTTGATATCGCTATTTATTTCATCAAATAATATACACCTCTAAAAGTATATATCATAAGATTGCATGGCTATTCCTTGCTCTGTAAAAACATAAGGACTTCTAGTAGAATGTTTTAGTGTTTCGAACCGGTCACAATTTGTGACCAGTTCTGTTTTTTCTTCATCATCTAATTGAAATCTAAATTCTATAGGAAAACGATCTATATTCCTCTTAACGGCTTGATTAAGAACCTTCGTTTCAACATGATAAACCTCAGCCAAATCTCTATCTGCCATGTTTGCCTCCTTAGCAAAACAATACTTTCGGTAAATTTATAAGGTTTTCGACTTGCATTCCTACCTCGTATTTTTATTTCCGTTTTACACTTTCATCAAGGTCTACTTCATCTAACATCTTCGGTACCTCTTACATAATGGGTGTAAAATCTTTATAACTGTCCGGCAATGTTTCCGAAAAATTATTAACCAATGCGCCTTTGCGATTGTATAAATCTTCTTTCAGCCTTGTTCTCAGCAATCGCCTGCTCCAATATCCCGATGCACATTCACGGATATAGAAGAGTCGTTCATTTAACTCTTTTGTGTTACGTAGAATTTCCATATGATGCGAAAAACCAATCTCAATAAATGCTTCTCTATCGGAAAATCTTCGAAATTTACCAATCTTTTTTGTAAAACAGACAACTCAGTATCATTCATCTGTTTCAAATCGGTAGCCATGGTTACCGATTTGTCTTCCGGAAGATATTCTGCTCTTGTTTGCAGATACGGCTGCCAAATATTTTTATCCATTCTCTGCCACCTCGACAACTTTTTTATTATTTTTCCCGTAATTTTACAATATACATTGGTCCTGCAAATTTATAAAATTGTATGAATAGATATTAAAACCATAAAGCTGTATTTCTGCTTACCTATCTATTTGAATTTTACTTTGCCGCATAGCGCAAGTCCATGCTAACATATCGCATATTTTGTCATATATTGAAAATAACCAATTGTCTTTATCGTTAAGACAGATAAAAGTGTTACCCTTTAGGGGTGCAGTGAGATTAAAGTGTTACCTTTTTTGGAGCGGATCACTTAACCCGGATTCAGATTTTGAAGTGACATTTTGGCACCTCAAAACCATGTTTGCCATCCTCACTTGAGGTCACAAAATGTGACCTCAAGTTTTCATACTCCTCTTCCGTCAATTAAAATCTAAAGACTACACACAGAAAGTCCATGCTAACATATCGAATATTGTGTCATATATTTAAAATGTTCAATCGCCTTTATACCGTTGCTACACCTTCTTCTTAAGCAACCTCATGGCATTGAGCACGGCAAGAAACGACACGCCCACATCGGCAAATACCGCTATCCACAATGAGGCCAATCCCGCTGCTCCCGCTATAAGTACAATGAGTTTGACCGATATTGCAAAAACCATATTCTGTTTTGCTATTCTCATTGTTTTTTTTGAAAGACGTATCAGCAGCGGTACTTTGGAAGGCTTGTCGTCCATTATAACCACATCGGAAGCTTCTATTGCAGCCTGAGAGCCGGATAACCCCATGGATATGCCTATGTCGGCTTGGGCCAGCACCGGTGCGTCATTAATGCCGTCTCCTACAAAGACCACTGCTCCTTTATCTTTAGGCTTGTTATTAACATATTCCGCCTTCTGATGAGGAAGAAGCGAGTGAGCCACATTCTCTATTCCCGCCTTATCCGCTATATGGTATGCGGCCGACTTATTGTCTCCCGTCAGCATGGATATATCGGTAATTCCCATGCCTTTAAGTTCCTCTACGGTTCGTGCGGCATCCTTTTTTATCTCGTCGGAAATAACTATATGCCCCATATACTCGTCGTCAACAGCCACATGCACTATAGTTCCCGCAAGATTGCACCTGTGCCATTCAACACCGTCCGCTTCCATAAGATTTTCATTGCCTACGCTTACTTTCCTGCCGTCAATTACCGCTTTTATCCCCTGCCCCGCTATTTCCTTTATCTCACTTATACGACCGTTTTCTATTTGTTTCGCGTATTCCGCCTTAAGCGACTTGGAGATGGGATGGTCGGAGTAACTTTCCGCCGTAGCGGCAATATCTAAAAGTTGTTGTGAATTGAGTTTCTCCGGATGAATTGCCGTCACTTTGAATATACCTTTTGTAAGAGTACCGGTCTTGTCGAATATAACGGAGTTTGTGCTTGCCAGCGCTTCCAAGCAGTTTCCGCCTTTTACCAGAATACCGTTTTTTGAGGCTGACCCCAATGCGGAAAAGAAACTCAAAGGCACCGATAAAACCAAAGCACAGGGACAGGATACCACCAAAAACACCAGTGCTCTGTATATCCAATCGGTTAACCGTTGTCTAAAAAGAAGCGGCGGAATAATTGCAAGCAGAACTGCACATATAACTACAACCGGTGTATAGAAACGGGAAAATCGCGTGATTATCCTTTCGGTCTTGGCTTTTCTTGATGAAGCATTCTCCACAAGGTCCAAAATGCCTGCTACTGTCGATTGATTGTACGGTTTTTCCACCTGAAGTTTAAGCATACCGAATGTATTAATACTTCCGCTTAAAACGGTATCATCCGGGTTTATATCCGCAGGCAGCGACTCGCCGGTGAGAGAAGACATATCCAGAGCCGAGTGCCCTTCAATGACAATACCGTCCAGCGGCACTCTTTCACCCGGCTTGACCACTATTATATCCCCTGCTTTCACTGTCTCGGGCTGCACCGTTATGATACCTTCGTTTGTGATAAGATTTGCATGCTCCGGACGTATTTCCATCAGATCGGATATGGATTTTCTGGACTTTTCCACAGCATATTCCTGGAAAAATTCTCCTATCTCATAGAAAAGCATAACTGCTACCGCTTCGGGGTATTGTTTTATTACAAGTGCTCCTATTGTGGCAATAGTCATCAGGAAATTCTCGTCAAAAATATCTCCCCTTATTATATTTTTTACGGATTTTATGAGTATTTCATAACCTATCACCAGATAGGAAAGTATGTATAGTATAAGAGATATTACCATGTTTTGTATTAGCAATGCCGGTATGAGAAGAGCAACCGAAATACCCATCCTTATCAATGTTGTTTTCTGCTTTTTATTAAGCTTTTTCATTCTATCTCGAAAGTACCCGCATGTTTTTTTAATATTTTCTCACACTCGCAAAAAATCTCTTCGCTATCTGTTTCTATTGCGGCTTTTTTAGTGAAGAAGTTTAAGTTTACCTGCTTTACGCCGGTTAATTTGGATATTTTTCTCTCTATTTTATCTGCACATGCCGCACAGTCAAGATTGTTTAATTTGTATGTCCTCTTCATGGTTCACTCCTCTATATGTTCTTTCCCCTGTTGCAGTATTGTTCTGACATGGTCGTCGGCAAGCGAGTAGAAAGTGGCTTTCCCTTCTTTTCTGTATTTAACCAGTTTGTTTGCTCTCAATGTCTTTAACTGATGCGAAATAGCCGATTGTGTCATCCGAGTCAGGCTTGCTATATCGCATACACACATTTCGGCGACCGATAATGCGTATAAAATCTTTATCCTTGTCTTGTCACCGAACACCTTGAAAAGATCGGAAAGGTTATACAGTTTATCTTCACTCGGAATGCTCTTTAATACTTCCTTTACTTCTTCCTCAGTCATGTTTATGTATTCACAGATATCAATTTGTTCTTTCATTTTATCCGCCTTTCATATGAACAGTTGTTCATGCATAAGTATATACATTCCCTTGTTTTTGTCAACAGAAAAAAAGAGAGTTAAATAACTCTCCCTCTTTACGGTATGTAATGTAATACAGTTACAGTATTATTTTCCTTTTCTGTTCTTCTTTCATATGATACATAGCAAAATCCGCACGCTTTGCGGTATCATACGCCGACTGATCGGTTTTCTGATTAAATCTTGCAACCCCGTAAGCGACGGAGAACGTATAGGAAAGTTTTTTGTTCCATCCTTGTACCAGTTTCTCAAATACCTTACATTCTTTCTGAAGATTATCATCTGCTTTTGTCAGAACGGCAAACTCATCTCCTCCTATCCTGAAACACTCTCCTTTATTGGAAAAAGCTTCTTTTATGCATTCCGCACACTTTTTTAATGCACTGTCTCCGACCACATGTCCGAAGTTATCATTTATATACTTCAGATAGTTCAAATCAAAAAGTACCGCAGTCAGAGGTTGATTAGGTTCATGAGACTGCAGAAACTGTTCGTATTTATTCCTGTTACCCAGATTTGTCAGCATGTCCACACTTGCCAGCTGTTCATAATATTCCGCCTGTTTCAATTCCAACAGATTATCGTAATAACTCTTTATGGCGTTAATTATTATCACAACCAAAAATGCAACAACCGCAATACGTAACGCGAAGGATGTCTGTGTCATATTGGAGTAATAGTAAAGAATCATCTCAAGAAGACCGCCTGCAGATACCAGCGCCAGAGGTACAATGAACATGCGAAGATCCTTGTTTTTCTCAATACGCAACTCTACATGTACGACATATACCGCGACAATCATATTCAAAGCCATAAGCGAATGAGTAAGAAGCACCAGCTGGAACATATCCACAAGACCGAATACCTGAAGCAGTAAGTTTAAAACCAATGTTGCGGCATAGGCATAAGCAAAGTATAACATATACTTTCTTTTTTCATTTTTGGAAACATCATATATGTATAAATTCAAAGGAACGGGAAACAGTACCAGACTTATGAGGTCGGCAAAATACATTATCTGCGGATATCCGAACATAAGCTGGCAGGAATCGCTTTGGAAAAACAACCAAATCGATACCAGGAATATGAAACTGCTTATATATAGAAAGGATTTTGACAGTGCATACTTCTTGTTCTTTGTAACGAAATACAAAATCATTATAGTCAATCCGCCCAACAGCACAACGGTCAGACTGAACAACGAATACATGGATTTATTCTGGTAGTATGCTATACATTCACCTTTTGTACCGTACTGTATATCAGGCAGGAAACCGTGGTAATTGGAGTAAGGACTCTGGAAATCGAAAACAATCTCTTTATTGCTGCTCATAGCCGGAAGTTCCACCAGGTGATAGGAAGTTCCGGGAGATTTCAGAAAAGAAACGGCATTTTCTTCATATCCGAAAGAATAGACCATTTTTTCGTTAATATATATTTTAAAACGCAAATGACTGGTCTTGAACAACAGAGTCTGCGGCATGACGAAATCAATATTAAGTATTACTTTTGCTTTGTATTCACACGGATTGATTCCGTTCGACACTCTCATTTCCTGAAAGGGCTTGAGAGCATCACTCTAAATAATTATATTGGAATGGTCAAATTCTATCGCCATTCCTATTACAAATATTGTAGCTAATATAATGACAATGATTAATGCTCTTGAATAATATTTCACGTCATACCTTCCAATAAAAAAACTATCAAGGTTATAAAACAGTATATAATTGATACTTCGTATTGTAAACACTTTTTTTAAAAATGTTAGATATTTAACACAAAAAACCCATTATTTCTTACTTTTAATCACTTTCTTACACTTCCCGGAGTAACTCCCGTCACCGATTTGAACTGCCGGATAAAGTGATAAACACTGCTGTAACCTAACATCTCGGCAACTTGGTTTACGGAATAATCCTTAGTCTGCAAAAGAGTCCTGGCTTTTTCGATACGTGCGATAATGAGGTCTCTGTTAGGTGTAATTTTATACACCGATTTATATACCGTATAGAACCGCGATTCGCTCAATCCGGCAAGTTTTGCCATTCTTGCAACGGGCCAGTCTTCGGCCGGAGAGGTGAACATTTTTCTTCTGACCTGTTCCACTTTATCCGATATCTGCTTTTTGACATTTGCGGCATTTGCTGAGTCTTTTTCCGATCGGGCCATCATGATAAAAATCTGCTCTATGTACAGCTCGCACAATTTCACGGAGTATTGCATATCGGTAAAAAACTCCGATTCCATCTTGCGTACCGTTCCGGTAATTTCCAGTCTGTCATACGGATAATATACGGTATCGGGTAACAGATTGTACTTTTGCATATTACTTTCCACATCGCCCGTAAAATGAAACCAGTCATGTACAAGTTTCTGCTCGCTTCTGAACCACTGTGCTTTATCGGGCGAGACAATAATACATGCATGGGGATTCGTGCGTATTATCCCGTTATTGCATAATAAGTCAACCGGATTAAAGTAATGTAAAAATATATATTCTTTGGGTCCGTGCGGTCTGTTCAGTATAAAACCCGCCTTTTCCGGCCATTCATGCCGTACATTATGTATTTTCATTATTAACTCCCGTTCAAGAATATGATATCAGAACAGTAGGATAAGTCAATTGATAGAAGTATTGTGCATTGAAAGACATATATGCAGGTTATAAACTATATATATAACTGTTCAAAGGAGAATAATGATATGGCTGAAATACCTCGTAAAGAACATCCGAGACCGCAGATGTACAGGAAATCCTGGATCAATCTAAACGGTAAATGGCAGTTTGAAATTGATCACGGAAGAAGCGGAAAAGAGCGGGAATTGTATAAAGATGCAAAACTCTCGTCCTCTATAATTGTTCCCTTCTGCCCCGAAAGCGCACTCTCCGGAGTAAATAACAAAGACTTTATGGAGTGCGTGTGGTACAAACGGACGGTCAGGATAAATAAGAGTTGGCTGGAGAACGGCAGAAGAACCTTGCTTCACATAGACGCATGCGATTATCTTACCGAAGTATGGATTAATGCCCAATCGGTCGGAACTCATATGGGCGGATATTCTTCATTCAGTTTTGACATAACAGAGCAACTTAAAGAAGGTGAAAACACCATAACAATAAGTGCTACCGATCTTTTAAGAACCATGGAACAACCTGCAGGAAAGCAATCCGTAGGGTATTTTTCCAGAGGCTGCCACTATACAAGAACTACCGGAATATGGCAGACGGTATGGCTGGAAAACCTTCCGTCTTCCAGTATAGCGTCTTTCAAATGTATACCGGACATAAACACATCCAGTATATATTTTGATATATTGTGCAGAAATGCTAACGGTAAGAAAATAAAGGCTACCGCATATTTTGACAATAAAAAGATGGCTTCCTGCACTGCGATAATAGAAGGAAAGCATGCAAAGTTCAATATGAAACTGAAAGAGCTTCATCTTTGGTGCTGTGAGACCCCCAATTTATATACCCTCAAACTGGAACTGGATGAAGATAAAGTGGACAGTTACTTCGGAATGAGAAGTATATATTATCATGATAACAAGTTTTATCTGAACGGTAAGGTTGTATTTCAGAGACTGATACTGGACCAGGGTTTCTATCCCGACGGCATATACACCGCACCTACCGATCAAGAACTGAAAAATGACATAATAAGGTCACAGGCTATGGGATTCAACGGTGCAAGGCTGCATGAAAAAGTATTTGAACCGAGATTTTTATATCACTGTGATGTTCTGGGATATCTGGTGTGGGAAGAGCATGCCAACTGGGGATTGGATGTATCCAAAGACAAGGCATGGGAGCGGTTTGTTCCCGAATGGCTGGAGATAATGGAAAGAGACTTCAATCATCCTTCAATTATCGGATGGTGTCCCTTCAACGAAACACAGAAAGATCAGAACCCCGATCTTATTAAATTCGTCGCTGACATGACCAGAGCAACAGACCCTACCAGACCGGTTATCGACACTTCGGGATGGACACATGTAAGCGGAGCATCCGACATAAGGGATAAGCACGACTATGACCAGAATCCGGTTACATTCAAAGAGCGATATGCCGAGCTGGACAAGCAATGTAAGAATTATGACGGCTATGTTGACGATAATTGCGCTCCCGTATTCATATCGGAATACGGCGGAATATGGTGGTCGGAAACAGATATGACCGGCTGGGGATACGGGGAACGTCCCAAGAGCCTTGATGAGGTTATCGAGCGATACGGAGCATTGACCGAAGTGCTGTTAAATAATCCCAATATCGGGGCATTCTGTTACACGCAACTGACCGATGTCGAGCAGGAACAGAACGGACTTTACACATATGACAGAAAACCCAAGATGGACCCTGCTGTTATACGGGCGATTAATACAAAGAAAGCTGCAGTGGAAGATTAGAGCGGTCTTAAAAAACCGATAGAATTGTTCTTTCCGAAGAGAGACTGTGTGTTCGCAAGAATACACAGTTTTTCTATTGTAATAAGCATATTAGTAACTGAAACTTTAAAACAGACTGCAAAAATGCTTTAAATTCTTTATTTTTGCAGTACAATGTACTATGGAGATGGAGGTGACATAACATGGCCTTTTCAATCAGATTAACTGAAGAAGAAAGAGCATTGGCGGAAAGCTATGCAAAACTACATTCGTACACATTGGCGGAGGCTTTCAAAAGAGCTTTGTTTGAGAAAATTGAAGACCAATATGATATTGCGATTTATGATGCTGCGTACAAAGAATATGAGGACAGCGGAAAACAAAGCCGCCCTATTAAAGAGTTTTGGAAAGAGCTTCAGACATGACATATTCGATTGAAGTGACATCAAGATTTGAAAGAGAATTTAAAAAACTCGACCGCTATACAAAATTGATGATTAATGCCTGGATTGAAAAAAACCTTTTAGACTGCGAAAATCTCGGAACATGCAAAAAAACTCTGATTGAAAACAGAAAAGGTCTATGGAGATGCCGAATCGGCGATTATCGTTTGATTTGTCATATAGAGGATAAAAAATTTATTATCTTCGCATTGAACATCGGACATCGCAGTGAAGTTTATAAAAGCTGATATCTCTTTTTCATGTTTTTCTAAAACAGTTTCTTACCCAAAATCCCGATAACTTATGATTTGATGTTGCTTAAAATTGCCCATCGGCTATAATGAGTAAAAGGGCAAGGAGAGATGTAATGAAATATACATTGGATCTGTACAAAGCAAGTTTAAAATCATATGAAATTTATCTGGAAAGACTTATAAGAAATCAGATGACACAGGCATCCGACTGGAGAAAAGACGGTGTCATTATAGTGGATGAGGGCTTTGTGCCCACCCATATCGCAGGGGTTTTATATGCTCCCGGATTGTTGTATTTCAATGAGGACAGCAAATACTATAAATCAAAAGAAGCAATGGAGTTCGCCTTTTCCGTTCTGGAGTTCTTTGAAAGAAACTTAAGTCCCGAAGGACTTATGGATTTCTATATGTGCAATTTCCAGTCGGCACCGGATACATCCTTCTCCATACAGCCTCTGGTCGCTCTTTACAATATCATTAAAGATAAAAAAACCGATGATACGGGAGAACTGTTCAAGAAAAGACTTTACGACTTCATAGTAAAAATGGCGGACGGAGTCTTTGAGGGAGGATTCCATACACCCAACCACAGATGGGTTGTAACATCGGCTTTAGCCATGGTCATGAACATGACAGGAGATAAAAAATATCTTAAGAGAATAAATGAATATCTGGCCGAAGGTATCGATTGCGATGAGGAAGGAGAATACTCTGAGCGCTCTTCGGGCGGATATAATTTTGTCAATAATGAAGCACTTTTAATAATTGCGGAACAACTTGATAAACCGGAACTGCTGGAATTCGTGCGCAGGAATCTTATGATGATGACCTACTACATACATACCGACTTTCTCATATTCACGCAGAATTCCACCCGCCAGGATAAAGGAAAAGAAAACATATATCTGGACAAATATCTCTACCAGTATCTTAAAGCGGGTTATCTGCTTAAGGATGAGCAGCTGCTCGGTATAGCAAAAGCCATACAGAATGAACTTTTCTCCAAAGGAAGAAGATACCCTATAGGATTGGACACCATGATGGCGGAACCGGAGGTATTGATAATACCGGAACATATAAAACCGTTTGAAATACAGCCGTATGTAAAGCATTTCAAAAAATCCAAGATATTAAAAATTCATCACAACGGTATGACTTTATCGGTTATTGAAGACAAAGAAACCTTTTTGTATCTCAAATATAAGAGTTTCGACATGTTTATTCAGGGAGGAATACTCTTTTTCAATGAGCGACATATTAAAGTTAAGAATATCCGTCCCGTAGAAAACGGCTTTGCAATGGACTACCACGGACAAGGCATATATTATCATCCGTTCGGGCAATATCAGGGAACTGCAAATTTCTGGGAAATGGACAAATCCAAGAGAGTAACATCCGAATTGCTTACGGTGGATGCCGTTATTGAAGTTACCTTGACGGAAAAAGGGTTCAAAATATATCTGAAAGCTTGGGGAATAGAAAAGGTATCCGTAAGATTGGATATTGCTATTAATAACAATGCTTTTATCATGGGTGACGGATATACAATAAAGGCAAATGCGGGCGGAATGTTGTTGCCCGAGTCGGGTGCTGTCAGGGCGGAATTCGGCACCTGCGGAGTGAAAATAGGACCTGTAAGAAACGATACATACATCACCCGTGGATTGTTCGGTTCGGAACCTCTGGATACCGATAAATACCATATATTCTTTAACTATCTTACTCCGTTCGAGCACAGTTTTACCATAGAGCCGGTAACTGAATTTGAGGATTGATTTTCAAATGCTTACGGACATTTAAAGTTTTAAAAACAACCTTCTACAACTTATGTGTAAAACTATTCGTTGTTTATAATCAGATAATGTTGTAAAGCCCCTATCATTGAAGCATCATTTTCATATACCGCGCATTCAATGGTCGTTTTTTCATAATAAAATTGATCCGTCATCATGCTTAAATACTTTTTAAAGCCCGCTACAAGACTGTCTCCCCTTGCACTTATACCCCCGCCGATTATAATCTTCTGCGGAGAGAATGCGTATATAAGGTTGGCCAAAGCCGATGCCATATCCTTGTAAAACACATCTATTATCCGGTAAGCGGTGTCGTTACCGGCATCAAACAAATCAAACAGTTCTCTTCCGTTGGATACCAAAAGCTTTTGTTCTTTTGCCGACTTGACCAACGCACTTATGGAACATAACGATTCCCAGTTTTTGCCGTCTCTTAAGTGCATAAGTCCGAACTCTCCCGCGGAATAACCGTATCCTTCATACAGTTTGTCGGAAATTACAATTCCGCCGCCTATTCCGGTCCCTATGGCTACAACAATGAAATCCTTTCCCTTATTAAACTGTATTTGCGACAAAGCAAGACAATTCACATCGTTACAGGCGGTGGCATTCAGATTGAATTTTTGCTTGATTATTTCACGAAAATCGGTACCCGTGTATCCGACCATTACATCATCGGCATACAATACACGCCCGTTGCCGCTGTCCACCGCTCCTGTTGTGGCAATAGCCACTCCTTCAAGCGGATATTGCTTCGACATATCCGCTATTATGCCCATTACACGATTCAGAAGTTCCTCTCCTCCCAACAATATTCTCGACGGTATTTTATTTTTGTGTACAAAATTAAATGACTCATCCAGAACTCCGTACTTGATGGAGCTTCCTCCGATATCTATGGCAAGATACAACCTTCCTGAATCGGTATTATCATAGGCACTCATTTTTCCTTCCCCATCTCATTATATTCTTTGGGCATGTAATTGGCCGCTATTATAGCTATTACACATGCTGCTATTACTATATAAGGCATTAAATGAGCTCCGAAAACGGGATTGTCGGGCAGTGTAATTTCTTTAACATTGAGCCACACAACAGATGTGGATAATGCTCCCACAAGAGCCGTACATAATCCCTGCATTGCAAAATACATGGACGGATGACTCTTTCCTGTAGCCTTCAGTTCATCGGCTGCCGCTTGTGCGGGTATCGCATAAGGTGCGGAGAAAAATGCACCTAAACCGTAACTGCCTATTGCGCCTCCAGTTGCTCCTATCGCCAACCTTATATATTCATTGGGTATCCACTTGATATATGCTATTGAGAACATGAGCATGGCAACGGCAAACGAACCCATAGCCGTCTGGAATGCAAATCGGAAACCTTTCTTTTTCATTACCTTCCTGTAGAAATACAACATTAAAGGAACAGGGGCGAATGCTGCGGAATTTATAATGGCAATCTGCCAGCTGTTAAGCCCCATCGGTCCCGATGCCAGCACATTCTGTCCCGCCAAGAACATCTGAAGCCCGAAGAAAAAGATACCGAAAACCAATAACCACATAAGAAAACCTTTATTCATAATTGTCAGTTTTATGCTCTCTAAGAAAGGCACTTCCTCTTCCACAGTTTCTCCCGCTTCCACGCGTTTTGCAACATCCTCGGGTAGCGTCGATTGTTCTTTGAGCAGGAAAAACGGTATTATCATGGTAAGAAGCAGGGGTGACAGTATAAGGGCAATATGCCTGATATTCAACCCGCCTACCATTAAAGGTATAACGGCATAACCTATGGAATACTGAATGGTATCAAAAAACGCTTTCCAGGAAGAAAGATAATGACGGTCGCTGTCATTCTCGGTTACTTCCGAATAAGTACCGTAATATGTTACCAGTGTCAAAGTATAGGAAGTAAAGAAAAAGATAAGCAGCACACCGAACCATATCGTATTTAACAAACTGTGTTCCGCTATTTCCAGCGGGAAACAGAATAATATGTATGTGATAATCATAGGTATGTACCCTATCAGTATAGCCGGACGCCTTTTACCCCATCTAGTCTTTAACGTGTCGGTCAGTGATGCAAGCGGTACATCCGCTACACCGTCAACAATCTTGGCTATCAATACAAACACACTGAACAAAGCGGTCATAACAATGGTTTTATTGGCATATGTCCAGTTTTCAATGTTCTTCAAAAAACCTGCAGTACTCAAGCCGTCTATAAGATAGGCGGTAATCATGAGGTTTATAAGCCCGGGTCCGAAACCGGACAGAGCATACAGAGGCAGGTAGTTTCTTTTGATTTTTTGCATAATGTCCTCCTAAATCTTTTCCAATTGCTTATAAGCTTTCTTCAGTGATGCAAAATCGTACTTAATGCCGGATTTATCTCCGATTTTCATTAAACAAAGTTTGATTATGGTTTTTCTGACTTCCGCTAACACTTTATTTATATTAATCTCATACGGAGCATGTCCTATGAAATCTAAAAAATTCTGTGAAAATATCTTTTTCTGTATTTTTTTACTTAAACCCAGAGGGCTCAATGTGAAATCGTTATCATGCATGAGATAGGAGTAATGCTCGTCAATAACAAAATCCGCTTTGGAAGAAATATACCTTTTAACAAGATCCGCTCTTCTCTTCTCCTCTTCTTTAGAAGCACTCTTTCCGTCCACCACACCTTTTGTACCTATATCGGTTCCGTACATAATCCTGTCCTGATATTTTTCGAAAAAGGCTGTTGCTTTTTCTTTATTTTCGGAGAAATTGATATACATCTCTATTCCCGGGGTAAGATCAACATATACATTTTGATACTTATCCAATATTTCCGATAATCTGTCCAGTTGTTTTGACAGGAAAAAGAAGTGCGCAAATATTATCTTCAGATCAGGATGTTTTTTTAATACATTCAACACTTCCTCATATTGTTGTTCATTATTGACATATGTCTCATCATATAGCCAGTTCTGCTCCATTGCCCATTTGGGTATTTTATCTTTATCCCAGAACTCTTCAGGGTCATTGACATGCCATAAAATAGGGAAAGCGGTGTCTTCCATAAACGCAAAATACGGATCCCACACCGGAGCATCAAAGGAAGGTACATTGAGCATCTTTCTTATCTGAGGTTTGCCCTCTATCATCTTTATACCGTCACATCCTGCTTCTCTCATCCGCAATGCATATTTTGCCATTGCTTTTCCCAAAGTTTTCTTTTTGGTGAAATAGTTGGAAGCATCCAGACTTGCAAACACATATATCCTGTCGGGTAATTTGTGTTTAAGAATAAGGGCGTCCTGTACCGCTGACAATTTCGCTCTGTCGGGCACAACAACAATATTGGCTATGTCGGTATCGCAATAGTCCAGTATTCTTATCATCTCATCAACAGGTATGTTGGATGAATAGTGTATGTGGCAGTCAACAATTTTCATATCATTGAACATATGCGCCTCTTAAAACAATACTTTATTTGCATATATATAATATCACAAGTGCAACACATGTTTAAGGTGATACTTTTAAATTTTGAAGAAAAAGGTGTAAAGAATATACTGCATCATGCAAAATATTTTAGCCCTCTTCCCTGCCCCGATATTTCAATATATCCTCCGGCTACAAGATTATTCAAAATGGAAACTGCTTTGGTTTTCCCGAAACCTGTCGCTTTTACAATGTCCGAGCTGGATAGGCGTCTTCCCTTTAAAAGTGAGTACACTCGTTTCTCATCTTCCGTCAGATTTTTTTTCTTCACTAACCGGAAGAACAACCTTGTATCCTCTGCTACAAAACGAACGCAAATATTTTCGTTCGCTTTTACGTTCGCATTTACAAAAACCGCTTCTGCTTATTGGTCTATATCGTCTTCTCTTTCTGTTTCTCTTTTGGCCTTTTTCTTTGCTGAAATATGATATGCCAGATTATATGCAAACACCAATGCAATACATATCAGAATTATCATAGACACGGATTTCTCCAGATTGCGAACATAGCAAAGAATAATATTTGCTATTGCCAGCACCAGGGCTGCCCCGCTTATAACTACCGCAACCGTTGTATTACCTTTTATCTTTCTCATTTACTTTATCCTCACACCGTAAATCTTTTCCGCATATGTTCCTACTACCAGTATATCGTTATATATAGCGGGAGTAGCTTCTATTGTTATGTACTGTCTGCCTAAACTCAATGTTATTTGGTCAATCTGTTTTCCCGTCAATGCATCAAGCAGCGATATCTTACCGTTGTGCTCGCAGTATGCGATATATGCTTTGTTATCCTCTGTATACACGGCTACCGGCGAACTCCAGCTGTAAGGCGATTTGTATATCCAGACTATCTGTCCGGTTAATTTGTCTATGGCTATAAGCCTTCCCGCCCATATGGAATCTTCCAGCGTCTTACTTATATTGAAAATAACCAGATCTTTTATCGGACCTTTACCTATAACGGGTGAAGCAAGTGCTCCGCCGTTCACCACATCCACATAAAACGCCGGTACATCCACCTGCCACAGCAGTTCACCGGTAAGAGCATTGAACTTACGGATATTGCTGTTATCATCCCGCCCCCTTATATCCACTTCGTTTGCGGTGTATAAAAATACACCTTCTTCGGTAACATCAATGGCAACCGATGCGTCGGTATCGTCTCCCGTGTTGTATGCCCACAATATCTTAAGACTTTCCAGATCCAGACATATCAGCATACCGGCATTATCGGTAAAGTACATATATTTTTCATATATGGACGGAGAGCTTTCTATTCCGTACGAGTATGCCCCTTCCGATACATATTTATACCTTGTTATCTCCGGTTTTATAGAAATTGTTTTTGCCCCTTTATCAAATACGGTATTTAACTTAACTATATAAATAATCCCGTTCTCTCCGCACTGATAATATGTGTCGTTTTTGATATCCAATATACCCGAAGAATCAAATGCTCCCCAACCGGGTCTCGGAGCAAATGTATCATATCCTTTAATCTCATGAAGAAGCTTGTTGTCTATCAGACTGAATATCCTGTAACCGAATGGTCTGTATCTGTCTTCTCCTTCATTTGTGGTTGCGGCCTCTAACCCTTGTCCGACATATAAAAGGGGATATCCTCTGGGGTCTACGGATAATGTACCTTTTACGGGTACACCTATGTAGATATAGTTTCTGGTGGGTTCTCCGGTATACAGGTCAAGGAAATATATGTTGCCGTCCAGCGTTGCATATATGACTTCAATAAGTTCGTTCATATTCTTGAACTTCTCATAAACATTCATAATGCTCAGCATTTCTCTATCCCATTTAACTATGCAAGGCTGGCCTGTCCAGCCAACTCCCGGCCATATTGAGCCGGCACCGGTCATTCCGCCTATCTCATAGCTCCATATCTCTTCAAGTTTTTGCTCTTTTATGCTTATATTACCGAAAAAGCCCGAGTCCCTGTAATTATTGCCTCTGTATGTGGTTATACCCCTGTCCGAATATTCATCGGAATGAGGAAAGAATATGTCATCTTCGGATATATATACATTTGACGCGGTACCGTCAGGATACATGATAACGGACTGTAATTTTTCAGCAGTCTGTTTCGCTTTTTCATCAATATTGTCCAAAATAAGAGCATGACTGTATTTGCTTTTTTCCACAATAACCGCATTTTTCGCAAAAAGCGTATTTATTATCCCGCATATATCCTTAAAGGTACTTTCCGCTTCGGACAAGTTTGCATCTTTTGCGCTCATTGAAACAATGAATATATTTTTTGCATATACCATGGCGGAACCGTTCATACTGAAAATGTCTTTGTCCTTCGTAACGAAGGAAGCCGCAGACACACCGGTAAGTATGTCGGAAGACAGATATTCCCGTATTGCGGAATAACCGTCAACATGTGAGTCAATTTTATCTTTAAACAATTTAAAACCGACCGTCATATCGTCAGGTGAATAGTAAGACTCGGAACCGGACATACCTCTGTCGGACATATATTTTTCAATGTTGTTTTTACCGTAAACTCTTAAAAGCATGTTAAGAGCGGCTCTGTCGTCATTCTTCAATACATACTCACATAATTTTTGTATAGTATATTTATCGGAATAGCTGCCTTTTGCCACCACATCGGAATTGCTGTCATAGTCAGCTTCAGTATATTCAACCGATGTATCCAAAGGTATTTTCTGTCTGATTTCCGGCTCATATGCATACATAACAACCGCCAGTTTATATGCAGCAGTATTATCAAATTTCCGGTTTGCGGAAATATTGAAGGATTTATCGGCAGTAATATCATAAACGGATAATGCATAAACACCGGTCTTTGAGGAAAGAAGGTATTCAAAATATCCCAAAAGATTTTCAAACTTATCAATTTTTATATGATTATCCGGTAACGGCTGTTCAATTACGGGCGTTCCGGTCGGTGTCGGAGAGGGCGTGTCGGTCCCGGTCTCGCCAGGAGAAGGCGATGCAACTATCGTAGGTTCTTCCGTCCGTATCAGTGAGGGGGTAGGGGTAATTTCTCCGTCAAACCAGCCCTTCATATATGCGTAAATAAAAGATATGGCTATACACAGGATTACGGCGATTGCTACCAATACCGCTATATTTCTTTTATCCTTTTTTGTATTCTCAGTACTTTTCTTCTTATTTGCCATGTTTATCCGTTTTCATTGCATAATAAATGTCTGCGTTAAGATTATACCATTAAATAACCTTATACAATTGTAATTATAGCAGTGTAAACCGGACATATACTAAAAAGCGAAAAAGTGATATATATGAAATATTATTCAAAACCGTTAAGTACCTGCTCTATTTTTTCTTTTGTTGCCAGTGTATCGGAAAATGCCGTTGCACTTCCCGCTGCCAGCCCGTATCTTAATGCATAATCGAAATCGGCCGAATGCATATATCCCGCAATAAAGCCCGCTGTCAGCGAATCTCCCGCTCCTACGGTGTTTTTCACTTGTCCTTTGGGTGCGTCACGACATATTACCCGATTATTCTCGGTAACCAATACCGCTCCTTTATCGCCTATGGATACAAGTACATTCCTTGCACCCATCTTTTGCAGTTTCTTTGCATAAAACACTATATCCGAATCGGTATGTATCTCTTTACCGAAAAGCTGACCCAGTTCCGCTCTGTTAGGCTTGACCAAAAATGGTTTGTGTTTCAGCGTGTTTAAAAGATAGTCTTCCGTCGCATCGACAATCACATAAACATTCCCGGCCTTTATACTGTTTATAAGATTGGAATAAATCCCGGTACCGAGATTTTTTGGTACCGCTCCCGCCAGGACCAGACAATCACCGTCTTTAAGTGTTTCCATCTTCTTTAAAAGAGTATTCACGGAATCTTGGTCTACCCGAGGTCCTATGCCGTTAATATCCGTTTCCTTGTCGGACTTAATCTTGACGTTGATTCTCGTCATACCCGGGGTAAGTTCGATGAAATCACTCTTTATTCCCAAAGAGTGTAATCCCTGTCGAATAAACTGTCCGGTAAAACCCGCAACAAAACCCGATGCGACACTTTCTATCCCCAGATTGTGCAGCACAACGGATACATTGATGCCTTTCCCGCCGAAGAAATATGCTTCTCTTTCCGTTCTGTTGACTTCTCCCAAAACCAGTTGCGGTACCAATACAGTGTAATCTACCGCCGGATTCATTGTAACCGTGTAAATCAAGATAATACCTCCGTTTGTAAAGACATCTTAAGTATATCATGTTAATTTGTTTTAAAAAATCGATTAATGAATTGTCGGAAAGACATTTTTTTATTTTATTCTCTGCATTTTTATGCTATATTATTGTATAATCACTTGTAGTGTGATACCCTGTAAACGAAGTAGTTTAGTAGTATATTGTCAGTGAAATTGTTATTTGAAGGACGCGAATGGATATTCAAACATCGGAAAAGAGAATATCTTTGAAACTCAATCATCGCAGAATTATCTTCTTTCTGCTTGCATTACTGTTTCTGGCAGGCGGTGTGTTTTTTACCCATAAGATATGCAATGACCATATTGACATACAAAAGGACGAAGCGCTTCTTTTAGCTGACAGTTCCTCCTCGCTGATTCCGCAATCCTATCTGAAAGCCTTGGATAATGATCTTAGCGATTTGGACAAAAAAGAATATCTCAGCATAAAGAGCAGCCTTATACAACTTGTCAAAACAAACGATCATATAGGATATGCATACTTCGTGATGATGAAAAAAGGAATTATTGTCTTAGCGGCGGATTCTCACCCTGCGGACTCCGATTATTATTACTTTCCGGGACAGATATGCTCAGGAGCGGAAAAACTGAAGCATATAAGGTTTAATTGGCAAACCCCGCAAATATCCAAACCGTATGAAGACGATACGGGCAAGTGGATAAGCGTCACCGTACCCGTAACAGACAATAAAACGGGTGAAGTACTGGCTATATTCGGACTGGATTATCCTGCAAATCAATGGTATATGACACCGAGAAAGATTGCCGTACAATCAGGTATTTTTTGGCTCAGTACTCTTGCAATGCTTGCGGTGATTTATATGACTTCATCAATTAATACTCAACTGAAAAAAGACCGTCAGTTGATAAAGGAAACCGATAACCGTTTGAATGAAAGCATGACTTTATTCAAAGGAGTGTTTGACCAGAACGCTATTGGAATAGCTATTATGGACGGTTATAATTATCTTATTGAAACGGAATCGGGGCTTCCGGGTATTAATGCCGCCTTTGAGAATATACTGGGAAGAACAAAGGAAGAAATTGCGACCACCACATGGGTTGACCTTACAAATCCGGAAGATCTTGATGAGGACATGGAACATTTCCGAAAATTCAAATCCGGTCTTATAGACAGATATGATATGGAAAAAAGATATATTAAACCCGACGGGGAGGAAGTATGGGTACATATGACCGTTTCTCCTCTGTATTTCGAGAATGTAGGCAATAAGTATCATCTGTGCACAATCAGAGATATATCAAAAAGAAAGCAGATTGAAAAAAATCTTTTGGAATCGGAAAGAAGCTATTCTCTCTTATTGGACAATACACCCGGAATGATTTACAGATGCAAATATGACAGAGACTGGACCATGTTGTTTGTATCTCAAGGGTGTTTTGAACTGACAGGTTATCAACCCGAATCACTGATTAACAATGCCGTCAAGTCATACAATGACCTCATTGCACCCGAGTATCGTGAGATTGTATGGCAGAAATGGTCCTATTCGCTGTCTTACAAGCAAAAAATGGTATATGAGTATGAGATTATAACCGCATCGGGTGAAACAAAATGGGTACGCGAACAAGGGCAGGGCATTTATGATGAGTTCGGCAATGTAATTGCTCTTGAAGGTCTCATAACGGACATATCCGCCAGAAAAGAACATGAGGAAACAATAAAGTACATTAACAATCATTACCCGGCAACCGGATTGTTTAATCAAAAATATCTTGTTGAAAAATTCAGCGAGGATATAGCCGCAAAAGACCACTCTTCCAAAGCTTTATTGGTCATTCGCATAAGAAAATACAATCTTATACTGACTACTTACGGATACTCCTACTGCAGATCGGTTATTCGCAATATCGCCACGCATTTAGCCGAGATAACAGATGATTCTCATATACTCTGTCAGCTTTCAATGGATAAATTCGCTCTCTATGTGAAAAACTTCCGCACTAAAAATGAACTTGTGAAACTGTGTGGAGATATTCTGAAAATGTTGAGCAACAATACGGCTTTAAAAGCATACGGAGCATGGATAGGTGTCGATATATTCAATAAAAAAGACAAGGATATCCAGACAGTTCTGAAAAATGCCACAATGACCGCAACATTGACCGATGCCGTTAAACCGTTCGGCTACAGTTTTTACGACACGGATATGGAATCCGATGTAATGAGGCAGGAACACATAAAAGACATATTGGCACATATTTGCGACAACACCGAAAGAGATTCATTTTATCTGGAGTACCAACCTATCATAAACAGAGACGGAAGTATTCATGCTTTCGAAGCACTTGCCCGTATAAATGACAAAGAACTGGGCAACATAAGTCCGATTGAGTTCATAGATGTTGCGAAGAAGCGGTATCTTATCGTGGAACTGGGTAGAATAATACTTGATGAAGCATGCGGATTTATGAAGAAGTTACAGGATAACGGTTGGCACGATATATCGGTTTCCGTTAACATTTCGGAAATTCAGTTATCAAGAGATGATTTCCTTACCGACTTAAAAAATGCTATAGATAAACATTCCGTTTTACCGGAAAATCTCATTCTGGAGATTGCCGAATCGGGTTTTGCCGATAATCTGGAAGTGATAAATAATCAACTGACAAAAGCTCAGATTATGGGCATACGGTTTGCCATTGATGATTTCGGTACAGGTTACTCCTCATTGGCGAAGGAACATGAAATTGCCGCCGATATGATAAAGATAGACAAGTTTTTCATCGACCAGCTTCTTGCTAAAGACGAAAAAGAACTCATAACTTCCGATATAATAAATCTTGCCCATAAAATGGGACAAAAAACGGTAGCCGAATGTATTGAATATCCGAAACAACTGGAATACCTCAAGAGAAACAACTGTGACTATTATCAGGGTTTTCTTTTCTCAAAACCGGTAAAAGCAAAAAAAGCCCTTGAACTTCTTGAAAGCGGAAAGTTTAATATTTAATGTGAATACAACATTATTTATACTTATGAAGAAGCTCCATCATCAGCATGAAGTTTTTTATCGGAGTAGTGGGCGAAACAAGATTGGAACATCCCACTATTGCACCGTTCAACTCCTTTGCAGCCAAAACGGCTTCCATAACTTCCGCTCTGACATCGTCTCGGCTTTTACTGTCTAAAGTTGCTGCCGATATTCCCCCGATTACCGTTATATGTGGATATTTTGTCCTTACCGAGCGGATGTCCATTCCGCAGGAGCAGTCGGCTTCGTAATGTCCGTCGATACCGCTATGTATATAAAAATCATCCGCCACATCCCAAAAGTAACCGTCCGAACCGAAGACATGATAAAGTCCGTATTCGTGACACTTATCCGATATCCTTCGTAAGCGGGGAACCATAAGTGTCTTAAATATTTCATTTGAATAGAACAATCCTCTGTTACCCGCACAGTCTCCCCCTCCGTATGCTATACGTGCACCTATGGAAGCTATCAGAGGTATATTCATCAGTGCTCTTTGTGTCAAAGCTTCGAGATATCTCTCCACCAAATCAAGTCTTACCGCAACCGCTTCAAACCATACTTCTCTTGTATTGGGTATCAGAAGAGCCAGACCTCCGGTATAGGTAGCTCTTTGGTTGTTGAAGTAACTCATGGTATCTATATAATCGCTGTGCATGGAAATATCGGGAACATATTTTTTACTATATTGCTCCGTATTGATTACTTCCTCTTCCAAAAGATCGGGATCGTCCACATCTTTCTTAGTATCTTCCATGCATGCAAAAAGTTCATATTCGTCAAAATACTTCATTATCCAGTGAGTGCCGTCTTCTCTTTCATAATAGAACGTAACATCATCCAGCATCTTTGTCGGTTTGTAGCGGTATCGCCAGTAGGAAGGACGTACATAGTCAAAATCCATCGCTTCATTCCAGTCAAAAGCATCCTGCCTGGATTTTTCCGCAAATTCCTTGTGAGCTTGTTCTCCGCGGAATCTTGCAAGGCTTTCCCTGTATTGCTGAATACCGCCGCCTACATACATGGTTCTTCCCATTACCTGTGACGCGACTCTTGACGAAACGGAACCGCAATAGATAGGCACATGATCGCTTTTTTCCTTAGAAAATGCCGCCATTACCCTTTCATACGAATTCATAATGCTTTATATATACAGTCAGTGACTTTTCCTCCCTCTCTTTTTTTTAAATAAATGACACCGATACGGATTTATTATATTCGTCACAACGGTTGTTTAAGATTATTCAGTTCTTGCTGTGTATATATTCCCAATCATTACCGGTCTTCACATATGTACCGGCTCCGTAAAGTTGATATTGTTCATAGAAAGAAATACCGTCTACCGAATTGGGCTGAATTTCTACACCGGTACCTATTGTAATAGTGCGCAGTTTGCCGTTTCCCAGAAATACATTCTCTCCGAGATATATAAGATTGGCGGGCAAGGTTATGGTTTTCATATCGGTACTCTCCGCAAAAGCATAATCTTGTATATATATCACCGTATCCGGCATATGAACCGTGTAAAGCGGGCTTTTGTAAAAAGCCTTCTCCCCGATTATCCTTGTTCCGTGTGCTATATAGTATTCCGTTCTCATAAAAGAAACGGGGAAATACACTATTTCCGACATACCGTCCTTGAACAGCACACCGTTAAATGACTTATATACTTTGTTGCCCTGATCCACCTCTACTTTCGCAAATTCCGGACAGCCGGTAAAAGCCGTCGGACTTATATATGTAACCGATTTGGGAATAAATATCTCTCTCAATGCGGAACAATTATAGAAGGCTTCATCTTTGATTTCTACAATGCCGTCATCCAATTTAACGGTTATCATAGAGGAGTTATCGCGAAAAGCCCTGCTTCCTATTGCGGTTACCGCTTTGTTATCTACCGATGCGGGTATAACAGGGTGTTTGGCATTTGTCTTACAGGAAATAATTGTTTCTCCCGATACGATATACTCAACTTTTGTTTCGTAAGTAATAATCACATACATCAGTACGGCTGCGCACAGTATAAGCACTACAAGAGATATCGGTTTGAGATACTTCATTTAAAAACCCTTTCTACCGTTAGATTATAACATAATCGGACATAAAAAAAGGGACTGTTAAAAATTTCTTAACAGTTCCTTTAAAACCGGATTAACTAATGTTTATTCCTCTTCCTTATCGGACACAAGAGCAGGCTCGGCAACATCCGTTGTTTCAGCTTCCTCTTCTTCCGTATATACTTTAGGTATCGTTACGGTAACAACAACGCTGTCCAAAGGCGTAATCAGCTCTATTTTTTCGTTCTTTGCTATATCAAGTTCCTCCACAGTCAACACATCGCCGGGCTTCATATGTGAAACATCCACTTCCACACGGTCTACAAGATCCGCGGGAAGAGCACTGAATGCTATTTCATCCAACATATGAATAAGTACACCTTCTCGCACTTTTTCTCTTCCGTTAATTATGACTCTGGCCACACTCCTTATAACCTCTCCCGCCACCAAAGCCTGAAAACTTAAATGCTCCAGCTTATATGCACCGGGTGTGTATGTGGCTTCTTTCAGTACCGCCAAATGCTTTTCTTTACCTATTACTATTTCCACTTTCGAACCGATGAAATTGTATTGCAGAAATCTCTCGGCTTCATGTACGGGTAGTTGTAAGCAAACCGATTCCTCCAGATGCTTTCCGTAAAGCACCGCCGGTATTATGCCTCTATTTCTAAGTTGTCTTCCTTTTGCACTCTTATCACGTTTTTCCAAGTTTAATGTAACCACGATATCTCCTTTCAAGGTCAGTTATCATTCCTGCCGAATATTCAGCCTAAAAGATATTTTACCATGATTTTACAGGCAAGGCAAATATAAATGAAAAGATAGAAATCCGGAATTTAAGGAATTTAAGATATTTCAATGTCGTTCCGTATATTTAAGAAAACATCTCGGTATTTCACTTATCACGAGTTAAGTGTATCTGTGCTGCGTGTACATGTTGAGCGGAAGCGGTAAAGAATTCATGTAATGTTTTCAATTTGTTCACAGTTTATTAATATCTTCTATCTATATTATAATTGTTATATCATCATTAATACTTACTTCGAGGTAGACATGAAAACAAATACTTTATGCAAATTAGTTCTTTTACTGATAACATTATCCATTCTTTTATGTTCCTGTGAGAGTGCAACTCCCACCGTATCCCGTGTTCCCTCTCCCCAAGCGGAACAATCCGAACAACCTGTTAATACGGAAGTTATACCTTCACCGACCGATACTCCAACTCCAACACCTACTCCTACTTCCACACCGTTGCCCGCAAAGCCTACAGCATATACCGACGGTAAGTATTTCACCGTGGATGAACTGAACGGAGTTATATTGGACTACAATACGGAAGGCGGAGTATATGTTAATATTCCCGAAACCATAAACGGTGTAAAGATTAGAGGCATAGGTTGGCAGGCCTTTTCTTTTAAACCTCTATACGGAGTCATATTGCCCGATACGGTAACATATATCAGTGATCAGGCATTTTCCAATACCGGTTTAGTTGAGGTGCATTTGGGTAACAATGTTGAACACATAGGTTTCAGGGCTTTCAGTGATAATGTGAAGATAAATATAAAGTATAAAGACGGTGGCCGTGATTGGAATTTCTTATCTAACGGTATAGAACAAATCAAACTGCCCGATAAATTGAAATACATAGGAGATAAAGCTTTTGATAAAAACTCCATTACCTATCTAAAGCTGCCCGAAGGATTGGAATATATAGGTAAAAATGCTTTTGCGAATAATAATCTGTCTTCGGCGGATATACCCGACAGTGTAACTTATATAGGTAAAGATGCTTTCCTGGGACTTGATTTGAATAAGATAAAGACAGGTAAAGGGCATCCGTCACACCTTTCCATAGATGACGATACGATAACGGGAGCTATAGGAAAACCTATGAGTACCCTGGTCATACCGAGTATACCGGGTGTCAACAAAATAAATCCGTTATCCTTCAACGATTATGAAGGAATAACCGAAGTGGATATTAAGCCGGGAATAGAGTATATAGGAAGGTACGCTTTCCGCACTATCAACAGGCTGGACCCGCAAAGATCTGTCACCTTGCCGGACGGTATTAAATATATAAATCAAACTGCATTCTGGCCGGTTGAGAAACACATCTTCAACAATGCTGTTACAACCCAACCGGGTATTCCGGACTTTTCCGATAAATCACCTGCCAATCCCTTGTACAGCTTCCCTCAGAGCAGAACCGAGATTATCCGAACAAACATATCACAAGAAGAAATTTCCACTTTTGATGAAATCTCTCCTTTGGAAGAGTGGGCTCAAAGATATATATGCACAAAGTATAAGGATAAAGATATAACAAGTTGCAACGCATACTGCGATAATAACTTGCGTGATGAGTATTACTTAGATGATGTACTTATGTGTGATGATTACAATCTTATTGCGAATATGTGCACAATAATACTCAGAACAAACGTTGATATCGAAGGTTTGACGAAAAGGGATCTCGATTACTATATATCCGTTCAAATTGTCTATGCGGAAGATAAAGAAACAGGCCGGTTTACACTATGCGGCTTCCTGGATAAAAATGAAGCATTGGAAACAAAGAAAGACTTATACGACTATATAAAAGCGGACGGAAGATTTAAACTTAATGAAAACAAACTCAGCAAGAAGCTTTCACAAATACAGTCGGCAATTCATATGGAAGACTTATCAAAATGTCCCGTTATAGCCGAACTTACCGGGGATGTTGAATATTTTCAAGGCAGTCTCATGGCACATGAGCACTATTTACCGGCAGGTAAAGACTGTGTAATATTCTTTGTTAAAGACCCTGTAAATAAGCTTTTTAAAGTTAATTACAAAACAAATGAAATAATATGGGAAAAAGGCTACGGCTTGATTGATTCGGGAATACTTAAGTACACGGACAGATTTCCCGATGAGGTGAATGGCGTATTTAAGTTTATGTATTACAACGGTGAATATTTTACGGATTTTATAGATACTGACGGTAAAGTTATTGTTGAAGATGCAAAAGATTATAGGGTGGATTATATATCCGGTACCGATTGGAAGGTTATAAGCGATAACGGAAAGATAACTCTTGAGGATAGAAAAACCGGAAAATACTATATGATTCTTGATCATGTCGGATTTTCAGGTATGAATTTTACTTCAAGCAGATTTGTAAAAGCAATCAGTAAGAATAAGATTGTTATAGAATCCACATTTCCGGGAGAAGGAGCATATCATAATTGGTATTTCTCATACGATATCGATACAGGTCGTCTAACCCATATGACAGTATATGACGACCTGCTTATATCCAACAAAGATGATAAATATGTAAGCAAAATAATCGGCACTTACGAGTATTACAACAAAGAAATATTATACATACTAAACCCTGATGACAACACCTCTATAGATATACGTAATTGGACGGATCCCTTTGTATGTATCAATGCTTATGCGTTATCAAAGGACGGTAAATACCTTGCTCTTCTAACTGCAGACAGCCTTATAAAAGACGAGTATGTTATAACCTATGATAATACCGGCATAATAATAATAGACCTTGAACAGAAAAAGGTATTGGTGCAGGATGAACTAATATTAAGTTACGGAAGTTTATCTTTTCTTGACGATAACACATTGGTTGTAAACGATCAAAAAACAATGATATATATTGATGTTCCATCCGTTAAATAGCAAGAAGCAGAGCCATTGTCCTGTTGTAAACATCCTTAACCGCTGTTCCCGATATGCAGTCTATGTCAACAACGGTCTGACCGTTGTTGATTGCTGTTACCGCTGCCGGGTCAAAGGGTATATTGCCCGCAAGAGCTATCCCGTGCTTTTTACAATAATCTTCAATCTTTTCGGTATTACCGATATTTGTATCGTATTTATTAATACATACGGCTATCTCTATTCCGAATATAGCCGCTGTTCCGATAATACGTTCCATATCGCTGATACCGGATATGGAAGGTTCGGCAACAATAAGTACCATGTCCACTCCGCTTAGAGAAGCAATTACCGGACAGCCTATGCCGGGTGAGCCGTCAATAATTGCAAAATCCGTATTCACTTCTACCGACTTCATTTGTTTTTTCACTTCCGTGACAAGTAACCCCGAGTTGCCGCTGCCCATTTTGAGCTGTGCGGTGGAAAAAACTTTTTCATTATCGGAGTAAAGGGTTAATTCACCGTCCACAGAAGGAATCATCGTTATGGCTTGGGCGGGACAAACCAGTTCACATACACCGCAACCCTCACAAGCAAAAGGCTTCATCTTGTATTCTCCGTTCGACAACAGGATAGCATCAAAACGACAATGCTCTTTACACTGACCGCATGAGATACACTGTTCGGGATTTATCTCGGCTTTGGGTAATCCGTAATAGTCCTTTATTTGAGGTTGCGTTTTCCATTTTGTTACCAGATGCAAATTGGGGGCATCCACATCGCAGTCGGCACATGCTTTGGCATCCGCCAACTTTATAAACGCACTTGCTATGGTGGTCTTTCCTGTACCGCCTTTACCGCTTAATATCAGTAACTGTCGCATGTTTAACCTCCCCTACCACCCTATCAAGCAATGAAGAAAACATATCTTTATACTTCTTTTCTTCATAAGCAACTATCTTTGCATCGGAGTTTAATGCTCCGAGATCGGTATCAAACGGAATCTTTCCCAAGATTTTAATATTATTCTCTATACAGAACCGCTCTGCCGGATTTTCTCCTTCTAAGCATTTATTAAGTACCGCTCCGAACGGCTTTTTGAATAATTTGACCAATTGATATACCAATTCCAGGTTATGTACACCGAACAAGGTAGGCTCGGCTACCAGAATACAGTAATCCACATCCTTGATACTTTCCATTACAACGCAGGAGGCTCCGGGAGGACAGTCAATAACGGTCAGTTTATTTGCTGCAAAATTCTTTTCCTCCAGCAGTTGATTTATAATGGGAACTCCCGAAGCTACACCGACATTCAATATCCCGGAATATACCGATACGTGTTCGGAAGTTCCTTTCCGAATACTGCCTATAACTTTATCTGTCTCGGTTAATGCTTTTTGGGGACAAACCAACATACAACCGCCGCAAAAATGGCAGATATCATCAAAAATAATCAGATTATCCGCGGTATGCGCCAATGCATTGAACTTGCAGAAGTTAACGCATTTACGGCATCCGTTGCATAATGTTTCATCAACTTTCGGAACCTTTACCGTTACATCTTCTTCTTTAATTCCTTCGGGCGCAAAAAACAGATGGCCGTTCGGTTCCTCCACATCACAGTCTATATATGTTGCACTCTTTGCAACCGCCGCTAAGTTGACCGACACCAATGTTTTTCCTGTACCGCCCTTACCGCTCAGTACGGCAATTCTCATATTTTTATCCTCAGCGTCCGTGAAATCCTGCATGAATTTCATCTAATAACGAAAGTTTGCCCGCAACAAAAGCATCAATGTTATCCTTTGCCGAACCCGCAACCGTTTTATAAATCAAAATATCGGCCGATTGTATGACATGAGCTGCGTTTTGTCCGCAACGCGGAGCCAATACAACTTTTACTTTGTTATCTATTATTGTCTGTGCAGCCTTAATTCCCGCACCTCCCATGCTGGTTGCGGCACTGTTTTCTATAAATTTACTATCCTTGGTTTCCGTGTCGTAAATAAGGAAATACGGAGCTCTGCCGAATGATGCATATACATTCGACTCATAACTTTTCTCTGTTACCGGAACTGCTACTTTCATGATAATCCTCCTGTTTTTTTTAATATTCAATAACCTATTCTTCAAAACGTCTGCCGCGTCTGTGTCTGTTACACCTGCGTCCGCAGTCATTTACAAATTCATCACAAAGCAGATATTCACCGCCTTCAATCAGCAGAACTTTACCGTTTACTAAAGATTCAGCCAACTTTTTTCTGGCTTCAACATAAATACCCTGTACGGTACTTCTGGCAACATTCATTTGCTTTGCACACTCTTCCTGCATTAACCCTTCCAAATCTATAAGCCTTATGGTCTCATACTCATCTACAGTCATGTTTACAAAACCGTTTGCTCCAGTAGGTAAATCAAGCGGTCCGAATCGCTTAATCTTCGGTAAGTAACAAACCCTTCTTCTCTTCATAGGTCTGGCCATTAATGATTACCTCCTCTGCCTGCACAAATAGTCTACACCTATAATTATATATTGTTTCCGGCATATGTCAATAACTTGTCTGTTTGTATATAGATTGATATAGAAAATTTAACTGTTCAAAACAGATATCCTTGCAGTTATAAGCTGCTCCAATTCCGATTTCATATTATCCGGAAGGTAAGAATCCCGACACATGGAAAGATATGTGTCTTTCAATGACACCACTTGATTTATTATCTTTTCCGCCGATTTTATAGGTATTTGCGAATTCTCTGCAAATGTGAGGAAGTCTTTCCTTCTTATATTCCGTTTCTTCCCGTTAAGAGTAAGTGCAAACTGATCTTCATCTTCAGGAAGAATAATATTAACCGGTAACAAGTCATATGCCGAAGAGAGAACATATTGTCGACTACCGGGTGCAGTCTCTATTAATGAAAAATTTTTCAAATGCATATCGCTATTACCTACCGCATAGGAAAACACTATTCTGAAGAAAAGCTCGGATAAATCCAATCCGCTGTTAATCGAATATCTTGATATTATCTTGGCACATTGTTCATATGATCCGTGATATTTGTCCGCCGTTAATCGTCCGCTTAACTGGCAGAAGTCTTCCATTGCAAGCATATGTGTTTTAAGACTTTTCTTACTTATCAGAATACGGTCAACACGTCTTGTAATAAATGCATAACTGTTATCTTTCATCATTAATAATGCAAAAGGAACGGTTTTAATACCTGTCTCAAATGCCATACGCATAACCAGGTATTCCGCCTCAGGTAAAGAAGAATATTCAGATACCTGAGGTTTTAAAATATATCCTGTCGGATAGTTCACCAGAGTCAACCTCAAATTGTTATCATGAGTCAATTGAAGAGATATTTTCTTCTGAACTCCGGCAACGGAAATCCCCTTTTTTACATTTTCATTTACATACCGCTCCAATATTTCGTCAGATAAATCCATACTCGGAAGTTTTTTTGTAAAAAAGAATTTTTTCACACAGGCATCATGCCAGAATGAAGCATTAGTATTTTCATTTAAAGGTTTTCCGCAACATAAACATTTCATTTTTTCACCTGTCTGATGCTCACATCACCAATACAATCCTGACAAGCCACCATGAGTATACCGAACCGATCCTGTTTATTTATTTTCCAGTTGCGGGATACAACTTCTAAAAACCATCCTTCGGGTATAAGCCCGTCAAAAAAGGAAAAGAGTGTTTTAGATTGATATGCTTCTTCCCGCTTCGGTAAAGTCAGGCTTACAAAAGCAGCTTCAGGATTGTTCAAATACTCTTTATCGTATTGAAACAGGTATCCCGTATCGGTTTCTTTCAATACACCGGCATATATATCCTGCACATACACAAAAACTGTTCTGTAGGAATCCTGCATCATTCATCCTTTCTTCCGGGAACCGCTTTCATACCGAACATTCCGAGAGCCTGATTTACCTTATCCAGTCTGACTGTCTCTTTTCCCTGCTCCAACTCGCGTATAAAACGAAGTCCCAGTCCGGAACGTATAGCAAAATCCACCTGAGTCAGGCCTGCTCCTTTTCTCTTCCGTTTTATATACTTTCCAATAGTATCCATAACCACATATTACACCCGATAGGGTAATATGTCAACACTTTTGCTAATAATTATACCTATATGGGTATAATATATGCTATTTTCACATATTTATACCTTTTAGGGTATATTTTACTATTGCTTATCCGACAGTTCACGTCCCTTTTGTGTTGTTACATATTGCTGATTCTTACTTGTCGGTTTGTCCGGAACTGTCATTCTCAATAAGCCTTCTTCAACTAACGGGTTGATATATGCTCTTCTGAAATAGGTTTTATGGGACATTCCGAACCATTTCATTATGCTTTCCAGTGTCCGCTCAACCGTGCAAAAAGCAAGTATGTCTTTTACTTTAATACCTTGGTCACTGACTTGGTCACTATCTTGGTCATTTTGCTTACTTCCGATATCATATTTGACTCCTAATTCGGAAAAACCGTAAGGAGCGGTAAAATGAATCATTATATCACCGGGATGTACCTTAAATTGCGGCATAGGTACATTTTCCACTTTGCAGGCATTAAAAATTTTCTCAATACCGCGCCCCCAGCTTTCAATGTGACCGGCAAGATAAAAAACATTGGCAACATCGGGATTGAAAGGAATGGAATTGTGTTTACCCAATAAGTCATCAAGTGTCCAATGCTCAGGGAGCCTGCCGACATTACCTATGTAAAGCTGATCGCTATACACACTAATCTGTATGGGAATCTTACTGCTATAATCTTTGTGGCATATAGCGTTCAGTATTGCTTCTCTCAAGGCTTCATCCGGAACAAAATAGCGTTCTATTCTCTGAATACCTTCGTATGTAATTCTCGCTTTCATATACTTAAGGTGCACAACTTCCATAACACGATCTATCTGATTAATCAAAGGTCCATGGATTTCATCCTGATACTCCAAATCTGCGTGATTGCGAAAGAAACCTATCTTCACATATGCACCCTGTTGCCATCTTTGAGGATTCTCGGAAAATAAAAGCATTGCCGCATTGGTCAGATAACCGTTTTTAATCAATCCCATCCGACTGAAAAGAACATCATTCGGCTCATCTAAGTACTCAGCAGGAATCCTGCCTTTTTTTGCTGCCAATTTTTTAAAATGGTCAACTGCTTTATCACTGATGTCTTCCATTTTAAAACCGGGTATAGGTAAACTGTCCCAATTTACACCTCTTTTACTTAAAATATAGCTTTCAAGTGCACTCCCGCTTAAGCGTTGATTAGTAGCACCGCTACGGACATAATAACTGCCGTTACAGGAAATCGGAACAGGATAGGAAGGTACTATAATTTCAATCAAGTCTTTTCCGCCTTCCTGAACAAGCTTAATCTCAACAATAATTCCCAAGGCATCACGAATTTTATTCGGTAGATCGGTCATCAATTTCTTCGCATTAATCACACCTACAGCTTCTCCTGCATCGCTTCTACCCAATACAATAATTCCGCCGGTACTATTAGCAAAACCGCAAATCCAAGCCAAATATTCATCTTTCCAACGTTCTTTCCATTCCGTTGTTTGTGATTCCTGCAAGGTCGTGTAC
>FZPS01000049.1_pt100 | contig 37341 bp, 31 predicted proteins | sample 1817821 | NCBI WGS metagenome assembly FZPS01 (sample SAMEA104158645, study PRJEB21678) | metagenome | place: Germany | collected 2015-04-21 | reverse complement strand
TTTATACAGCTTTTCATACATATATAAAAGCAAGTCCGCGTCTAGAGCTCCAAAGCGATCGGTTAATTCATCTTTTAGATCTTCACGGTTCAAGGCAAACTCCACAGTAGCCTGTAAAAAACCCATTTTGTTTCCTACATCGTATCGCTTTCCAATAAAATCATACGCATACATAGGCTCTTCCTTTGATAAACGATACAAAGCATCCGTTAACTGAATTTCTCCTCCTGCTCCAGCTTCTTGAGTTTCTAAATACTTAAAAATCCTCGGTGTAATAATATATCGGCCCAATACAGCAACATTAGAAGGAGCCTGATGAATGGAAGGTTTTTCTACCATGTCTTCTACTTGATAAACTCGATCTTTCACCTTAGTCCCTGCTATGATTCCATACTTATGAGTATCCTCTTTGGGTACGGTTTGTACTCCTAAAATAGTATACGAATACTCCTGATACATGTCCATCATTTGTTTTAGACAGGGTGTTTTCGAAACAATAACATCATCACCTAATAAAACAGCAAAAGGTTCATTTCCAATGAAATGCTTGGCTGTTAATACAGCATGACCAAGCCCCTTGGGTTCTTTTTGACGAATGTAATAAATATTAGCAATCTCTGAAACTTCTCTAGCAATAGCTAACAACTCTTTTTGTCCTTTTTTTTCTAACTCCATTTCCAACTCAACAGATTTATCAAAATGATCTTCTATGGATCGCTTGCTTCGACCTGTTACAATAATAATATCTTCAATCCCTGATTGTACTGCTTCTTCTACAATATACTGAATCGTAGGTTTATCTACAATCGGTAGCATTTCTTTGGGCTGTGCTTTCGTAGCAGGTAAAAATCGAGTACCTAATCCTGCTGCTGGAATAATAGCCTTTTTTATTTTCATACTCTGTCCTCCTCTTTCATATCATACCCAAATATCTATGTTGTCTTTTATTATAATACAATGACCCACTTTTTTCTACATTTTCTGGGGGGTATAGAACTTATTATCTATTTCTGTCTTTTGACAGCAAAGAAATAAAAAACAGCCGGGTTCATCGGCTGTTAATGCATTGGATATTCAATTGGGTCTTCTTCTGTCAATGAAAAAGGCTTATAATCTTCTGTCAATGAACGAATAGAAACATGAAAAGAATGGGAACCAATAGCCATATGATCCACTTCTAAGGCATATTTAACATATACCTGGCCTCCTTCTTGATCCAAATTGACTTTCATATCCTTTGTCAGCATGGAAATCATAAATTCTCCATGAACAGTATGATAATGAGATGTATGTTTTTTTCCTCTCTCAAAAATCATACTGGAATTATTTTTCCCAAAACGTAGAATAGATACTTTATCTCTTTCTACCTTAATGGTTGTAGTAGTATCTTTCATTCCTGTAAGCTCTGATTCTTTGTATATAATATAGAATTTATTTTGTTTTTGATAGTAATAACCAGGAATCACCATTTCAATATCTTCAGAAGGATCCAGACCATCTTGGATCCCTGTGACAGTTATAAGTACATTTTTCTTCATCATAACACTCCTTATGAGCTTATCTTTTGTGTATTCCTTAATAGGTTTCAATATTGACTTGAGTAACAGAATTCATAGGATAAGACAGGATTCGTGTACCTATTTCGCAAAACTTTCTTGGATTATCACTTACATAAAACTCATGTTTCGGTGGTGTTTTATTTTCTCGCAAACCTTTTATTTTTTGCAATTCGCGCAAAAATCTTTCTACTGTTTCTAATGCTGGATTAATTAAAGTTACTTGATCTCCCATGATTTCTTGAATCACAGAAGCTAATAAGGGGTAATGAGTGCAACCTAAAACCAAAGTATCAATCTTAGCCTCTTGTAAAGAAGCTAAATATTTTTGTACAATTTGATACGTAACCGAATCCGTAAGCCAACCTTCTTCTACTAAAGGTACAAACAAAGGACAAGCTTGTCCAAAAATCTCCACCTGGTGATTTTGCTTTTGTATCAGCTTTTGATATGCTTGACTGGCTATCGTCGCTTCTGTTCCAATCACACCTACACGTTGATTATAAGTAGCATCAGCTGCCATAAAAGCACCTGGCTCTACTACTCCCATAATAGGAATATTAAAGGTATGCTGCAATTCTTCTAAACTATTGGAGCTAATGGTATTACAAGCTACAATTAATCCTTTTACATCCTTCGTTAATAAAAATCGTATAATTTGTTTTGCATATTTGGTTACGGTTTCTTTGGACTTGCTTCCATAAGGAACCCTCGCCGTATCTCCAAAATATATAATTTGTTCATTAGGCCCATGTTGTAGAAGTTCTTTGACAACTGTTAAGCCTCCAACACCTGAGTCAAAAACTCCAATGGGACGATTATCCATTTAATGTCTCCTCCTGACTATTCTTGATCCATGGCCAATTGGATTAACTGTTCGACAAGAGCCTTTTTATCCATTCCTTTTTCCTCCCAAAGCATGGGGTACATGCTAATGGAAGTAAATCCAGGTAATGTGTTAATCTCATTAAAAACCACTCGCTTTGTATCTTTTTCTACAAAAAAATCCACCCTAGCCAATCCTCGTCCATCAACAGCTTTAAAAATTTGAAGGGCTTTTTCTTGAATTTCTTCTACAACTTCCTTAGGTAAATCTGCTGGAATTATAGTTTTGGAACTTTCACTATGATATTTTGCCTCGTAATCATAAAACTCTGCCTCTGTAATAATCTCTCCTACTCCCGATGCTTTTGCCTGATCATTACCTAATACGGCACATTCTACTTCCCGTCCTATAATGGTTTCTTCAACTAAAATCTTACGATCATGTTTCGCCGCTTCTAACAGTCCCTTTATTAATTGTTCTCTATCGTGAGCTTTCGTGATACCTACAGAAGATCCTGCATTCGAAGGTTTAATAAAACAAGGATATGAAAGCTTTTCTTCAACTTTTTCTACGACAACAGGCATATGAGACAATTCCTTTCGGAATACTTTTACAAATTGGGCTTGATCAATTCCTTCCTTTTCTATAATAATTTTAGTATATACTTTATCCATAGAAACACTGGAAGATAAAATTCCACAGCCTACATAAGGAATCTGGGCCAGTTCTAAAAGTCCTTGGATACTCCCATCTTCTCCATACAAACCATGAAGAACAGGGAAAACCAAATCCACAGGAATCCATTTTACTTTATCCCCTACAATTTTAAGTAAACCTTTTTGGGTTGCATCAGGACTTAGTACTGTAGGAATTCCATACTTTTCCCATTCACCTGTCTTAATATGTTCAACAGGTCCATTATACAATAACCATTTTCCTTCTTTTGTAATACCTACAGGTAAAATAAAATATTTATTTGGATCCATATGAGTCATAATGGTTGTAGCTGAAATTCTTGATATTTCATGCTCTGAAGATTGCCCACCAAAAAGGACAACGATTGTCTTTTTTTGTTCTTGCACAATAACTCCTCTTTTCTTGTTTTCTGTTTTATACTATGATATTCTTATGATTTATAAAAGGTTCTTATTCTTTCTTCTATACAAAAATCCTCTAACTCCTTCTTATTTTAATCTTTTCCATAGTAGAATTCAACTGGTTTATTGGAAATGATCCAGTGAGAAAGCAAAATGGATCGTACATCAAAAAAAGATATACCCTTTTCCCTATGGAATAAGTATATCTTTTTGTAAAATAACCATGATTGTCTATTTTGTCAATACACTATTAGGCGTTTGAACCACTTGAAGAATTTTTTCCATTTTCCCCGTTTCTCCATTAATATAAATAATAAAATCTTGTTCCTTATACTTTCCTTTAAATTCGTAACATAAAACTTCCCGTTTTGATTCTAAAGGAATAACTGTTATGTTTACTTTTTCCACCTGAAAATCTTCTGTAATAAAAGCCCTCGCTTCCTCCTTGGTTAACGAAGGAGAGGTTAACTCTCTCGGATGATGCATCATAATATACCCTAAAGATTCAAAGCCTATGATTTCCCCATCATCCATGGCTACTTTTACTTTAATTAAATCAGGATATAAAACGACTCCTTTTTCTACAGGGGCAAAATTTACAACTAACGTTCCATCGGTTTTTTCATAATAACTTGCCTTCATATTGGGATATTGGTTCTTTTTTAAAAATTCTTCTGCTTTTTTTCTTCCTTCTTCTAGAGACAGTTCTTGTTCTGACGAGGGTCTTTCTCCATATTGAAGCATCCATAGAGGATACCCACCCTCTTGGGTAATATCTAACATCAAAGTAGGTTCTTTTTGATCTTTGAGTTGAACTCCAAAACGATAAACAGGAATGGTATATTGAGTTTTTGTATCCGTTTGCTCTAAAAATTCAATGGAAGCAATTCGATCTTTTCCAATAAAATTAGCTGCTTTTTCTTGGGCTTGTTCTCTGGATAATCGTGGTTTTCCTTTGGTTAATTTAGGTTCCATTTGCTGAATATGTTCAGAAAAAGGTCCATCATAAATCAAAGCCGGAATATCTTGTAGCTCTTGATTGACTTGTGTCATAGAACCGAGTACAGGAGTATTCTCCATAGCCTTCGCTCCATAGTTTTGGATCTTTTTCCAATTGATTCGATTCCCTTGATGAACTTCTGCCTGTACTTGATTGAGTTGATTTGCCAAACTTTTAGCATACTTTTGGATATGTTCTACCTTTTCCCAGTCTTCCTTATCTAAATCAGCTCCATCCATGGTTTTTTGACTCATCGCAAAAGAAAAATCACTCACTTGAGATAAAAACTTTAGTGCTTGGTCGACAGTAGAATGCTGATAAGGAATCTGGCCCATATTTTCCTGTGCTGAAGAAGCTTCTTTCCATAAACGAGCAAATACAGGGGCACTCTGACTTGACCTTCTGGCTAAACTTGCTTTCGTTAATAAATTATCCACTGTATTCACATAAGTAGTCATGTCATAAAAAGATTTTTGAAACTGATTTTCCAAATATTGCTTATAATTCAATTTTTGTTTATATTGATAGACTCCAAAACCTCCTACTACTAAAAGAGCAACTACTACTATACTATACATGCGAACTTCTGATAATCGTTGTTTTAAGCGTAGTAATCGATTGTCTTTCTTTTTTTCATTGGACATCTGTTTCACCTCTATCTCTTTATTTTTTACCAAATACATGTTTCCCAATTCGACTTGTAATGGGTACAGACCAAATCCATTTACTGGTAGCTGTAGATGGGTTCCAATAATAAACGGCACCATTGGTAGGATCCCAACCATTTAAAGCATCCCTTGCTGCCTTTTTAGCCGTTTCATCAGGATTTAAATTGATCTGCCCATCTTTAACTGCATCAAAGGCTCCCGGCTGGTACACAACCCCTGCTATACTATTCGGAAAAGATGCATGACGAACTCGATTGAGTACAACAGCACCTACAGCTACCTGACCTACATAAGGTTCTCCCCTGGATTCTCCATGAATGGCAGCGGATAATAAATAAATATCTCGATTAGCATCTGTATTATTGTTAGAAACTTCCTGTCTTTTGGGCTGAATTCCTAATTTCTCTAATGTTTGTTTTCCTGCAATTCCATCTGCCTTTAATCCATTTTTTTGTTGAAATTTTTTAATGGCTTCCCATGTTTTATAACCATAGGAACCATCTACATTTCCTTCATAATAACCCCATTGCTTTAATTTGGTTTGAATCTGTTTCACTTCTTCTCCTTTGGCTCCCCAACTATAGCTACCTACTTCTAAGGTATTGGGAGTAATGGCTGAAACGAAAACAGAAACACCAATGGCACTTCCCATCAAAATTAGGGAAAATAAAAGTGTAATCATTGGACGCTTCATATAATCCCTCCTTATTATTTTGCAAAAACATGTCGTCCGATTTGAGTCACAATAGGCCTTGACCAAATCCATTTACTTGTGGCTGTAGCTGGATTCCAATAATAAATACATCCACCTGTAGGATCCCAACCATTTAAAGCATCTCTTGCTGCCTTTTTAGCTGTTTCATCAGGAGTCAAATTGATCTGCCCATCGCGAACAGCATCAAAAGCCCCAGGCTGGTACACGACTCCTGCTATACTATTAGGAAAGGATGCATGACGAACTCGATTGAGTACAACAGCACCTACGGCTACCTGGCCTACATAAGGTTCTCCTCTTGATTCTCCATAGATGGCAGCTGCTAATAAATAAACATTCCGATTGGCATCTGTAGAAACAGCTTGGGTTGCTTGGTAGGAAGAGATGCCTATTTTTTCTAATGTATTACGTCCTGCAATACCGTCTACTTTCAAGCCGTGTTTTTGTTGAAACTTTCGTACTGCCTGCCACGTTCGGTATCCATAAATTCCATCTACATTTCCTTCATAATAACCCCATGCTTTTAATCTTCTTTGAATTTCTCGTACTGTATCCCCTCTTGAGCCCCAACTATAATATGTTGAAACTTGTATGGTCTCTTGGCTTAAAAAATAAGTATAGGAAGCAATGGATACACTAAGGAGCATAATGCAAATACTAAACCACCACTTTTTATTTCCTTGTTTCATATTAACTCCTCCTAACACATGGAATTCTTTTTTAGTATTTGTGAAATTTAAATTTTTATCCTTTAATTAGAAAAATTGTTTACAAAAAAAAGAAATCTCCTTTTATGAAAAGATTTCTTTTTCTTTTATTATTCCAACCATTTTGCAAAAAGTTGTTTGGTTTCTATTTTCTTTTCTTGCCACCATTCTACAATTTTAAATCTTATTTTAACAGGAATATCCTCTGAACTTTCTACAGCTAAGATAAGATCATACTCTTCTTCTGTCAAAATACTTTGTAATTGCTCTTTTGATTCTTCTGGGATAACCCCATGGGTAATATCAACAAAGCAAAGAGGTGGAAACATAACACACCACCAATTTTGACCAATGGCTTCTCCTATTTCAATTTTCAGTGCTTCATACTCTCCTGGAGGCAATACTACATCTCCATATCGTTTTGTAGGAAATAAGGAAGGCCCTAGTGTAACCTGAACAGAATAATCCTTCTCATGATCATGAATAACTTCTTCTGCTGTTTCTTGTATGGTAGAAATAGAAGCTTGTAACAATTGCCGTGTTTCTTCTAGATTTTCTGATTCTTTAAGCAAAGGCTTCATTCGTTCTAACACAGCATCTCGAACTTGATTTTTTAAAGCTTGATCTTCTGGTGCATCACTATTGGCAATCACATGAAAACGTATCAAATGATTAGAAAGACCACTTTGCACTGTCTCTGAATATCCTTTTGTAAAATAGCCAATCAATAATGTCATCATCAAACCTAAAATTCCAGCACCAAATAAAAAATATCGTTCTTTTTTAATCCATTGTTTCCATAAATTTAAATTCTGATTTTTTATTTTTTGTTCTGTTGCTTTATGCATCATAATGATAACCCCCTATTTTTGGATTGGATGATATTTTCATTATTTCCATCTTTAAAGAGGTTTATTCATTTCTATGACTATAAGTACATACCAATCCTTCGAATGGAAAGCTTAATTTCTACCTCAATTTGAGCATTCTCAAAGATTTTCTCATAATCCTTTTCAATTTCTTTCCATATTTCAGGATATTTTATTCTTATTTTATTATTAAGGCGGAGGATATCTACTTTGTATTCCCTCTGTAACTTATAAATCAGCTCCTTTATTTCTTTCTCTATTTGCTTTTCCATTTCGTCTTCAATTTCTTTAATCCATTCCGTATTAATAGGGAACTGAGAAGAGTCTAACGTGTATTCAGACATATCTCCTTCTGTTTTAATCTCCAATTTAACCTTTAAAAACTCATCATAAGAAGCAGAAATAAGATTGGAAGTAACATTAGAAACTTCATAAGGAATGTAGGTTTCTTGATAAGAAATTGGAAAATAACCACGTCGATTTTTACCTAATAACCAAGATAAGGCTCGTACTTCTCTTTCTGCTAACCAACCTTGAAATTGATAATCTCGAAAAACAGCTCCTCCTGAAATTCCTATGTTTTTTTCACTCATAAAAATTTTGGGAATAAAAGTAGTCCCTCCACTATTCTCTAGTTGAGATAAGACCTTTCCAATATCAATAATTAATTCATCTGGAATAGCCGTAATATCCCTATCTTGTATGGCATATCGATTTCGAAATGTTCGGCCTTCCTCCTTTTGTTCTAAAATTTCTTTTGCTGTGCCATCCGCTATAAAGATCGGAATGGTCCTACTAAATTGTGGATTACGATCTAAGTAATCCAAAACTTCCTGTACTAATCTTTTATCCTCTGCTAATGCTTTACCTAAAATAATGGTTTTAACATGATCAAAGTTAAGGGGCTCTAAATAATGAGTAATGGCCTTTTTTGTTGTTCCTGTCATGGTATCACCAACAGTGGATTGGGAAAACCGAGAAGGCTCTGTCCCTCCTCCCCCCTTTGATTGAATTGTAGCTAAATTAGGGGTGGTATAGGTAATTAGATATCGATTCGGCAATACATTGGAAGATATGGTATCTTCCATATTTTTATCAATGCCGATGGAAATAACAAATTGTTGATCATCGATTTCTTGTTTATCCCAACAAGAGGTTAATAAAAATAAAACGATAAAAAATATACAAAAATACTTTCCTTTTTTAATCAACTGGGCCACCTACTTTTCTAATCTTGGCAATACTCCATAATAAAAAGGGAAGAATCACTAAAAAAAGAATACCCGTACTTCGATACAACCATCGATACCATTTGTATACCTCTACAATATTACTAGGAATTAAAGCAGGTATATAAATAATGGGTAACAAAGGAAACACTAAGTAGCTTTGTTCTTTGGATTTTAACATCTTTGTTATAATAATACTACTAAAATAAAGATATCCACTTACAAGAGAAAAAACCGTAATAACCCAAAAAATAATCATAAGAGCTTCTTGCCGTTCAATCAAAGAAGCAGGTAAATGAACAACTTGCATTAAAGTCATAACTGGCCAAATTTGTTTTTTTGTTTCACTAACGCCAAAAATCGAAACAGTAATGATGTTTATCATAAGATTCAGTATCCCTACTGTCAAAAGACTCGAACGAACTATTCCATGACTTTTATTCGGAGGTTGGATGAAAACATTGGCAAAAAAAAGAAGAAGAATACCTATGTAGCTTAAAGAAAAATTAAAACTACCCCAAATCAATTTTTTCCAAGAAATCTGAAAAAAAGGGGCTAAATTAGAAATCTCTACATTGGGTAAAGCAAATAATAAAATCAAAAGGAGTGGACCAATACTAACAAAAAAAAGAATTTCTCCTATCCTTCCCCTACACTCATATCCCTTCCTTGTAATATATCCACAAACTAATAGCATGGAAATAATAAGCACTTCAATAGGGGTTTTAGGAAGAAGCACCTGTTTTAATAATTCTCCAAAAATACGAACTTCAAAAGAAGCAGAAATTAAAAGAAAAAGAAGGAATAAGAAATTTAGCATCATTGCAATTGGTTTTGTTACAATCTTTCCTGCAAAATTCACAAAAGTTTCTTGAGGAAAACGTTGTACTAAACGAACAATAAACCATCCATAAACAAAAGCAAATAGAGTACCTCCAATCACCAGTACCCATCCATCTTGCTGTCCCATTTCTACAGCCGTTCTTGGCAAGACTAAAGCACCTGCACTAAGCATATCTAAAATGAGCAGTACTTTTGCCTGACGAACAGAAATCTCATCATTCATAGTATACATAGAAAACCCTCCTTTCATTTCCTTTTTTTAGGATCTATGGTTTTTAAGCGTATTCTTTGATCAGGCCTAGCAAAAATAGGTCGTTTATCTAGAAGAAAAAAAGGCAACCGTAATAGGGAATCCTTTAGGTCATTGCTATATAGAGGGTGAAGAGCCGCATAAGGAGCTAGATAAGGAATATTAAAACTTTTTAAAGAAGACAAATGAATCAATAATACTAATATTCCTAATAAAAATCCATACATCCCTAAAATAGAAGAGAGAAAAATAATCAAATACTTAAATAAACGAAAAGCCACGCCTAAGGAATGACTGGGTATTGCAAAAGAAGAAATAGCTGTTAAAGAAACAATAATCACAATGATAGGACTTACGATATTAGCTTCTACAGCTGCTTGTCCAATAATAATTCCTCCCACAATTCCAATGGTGCTACCTATAGGATCAGGAAGTCGAACGCCTGCTTCTCGTAATAATTCAAAAGCCAATTCCATAATTAGGACTTCCACAATAGCTGGAAAAGGAACTCCCTGCCTAGCTGCTGCTATCGATAGCATTAAATTTGTAGGAATCATAGCTGGATGAAAAGTAGTTAATGCAATATAAAGTCCTGGTAGAGCCACGGCAAAAAAGGCCGCTCCATAACGAATGATTCGAATAAAACTCATAATCTGCCAACGTTCATAAAAATCTTCAGAAGATTGAAAGAAGCAATTTAATGTTGTCGGAACCAAAAGAACAAAAGGAGAATTATCAACAATAATGGCAATTCTTCCTTCTAAAATAGCAGAAGCCGCCTTATCAGGTCTCTGTGTAACCTGAATTTGAGGAAAAGGAGATCTCCAATCATCTTGAATTAATTGCTCTAATTGTCCACTATCTAAAATGGCATCTACTTTGAAATGATGAATACGTTGATTCACTTCTTCTAAGATATCAGGCCGAACTACATCTTCTAAATACATCATTGCAATATCTGTTTGACTACGAACTCCTACTTTTATTTGTTTGACTTTCAATTTTGTATCTCTAATTCTTCGACGAATTAAAACTGTATTGATCCGAAGGGCTTCACTAAATCCTTCTTTCGAACCACGTACAACAGGTTCTGTATCTGGTTCTTGTACTCCTCGATTGGGCCATCCTTTTGTAGCTATTACAATGGCCTGTTCATAGCCATCAATCATTAAAATCGTATCTCCTGATAGAATAGCACTACACACCCCATCAAGAGTGTCTACATTTTTTAAGTCAGCTGTTGTCATTCCTCCATCTTTAATAAAATCCAAAAGAGAAGCATGCATGCTTTCAATTTTAGGTAGTACTTCCCTTACTTCTACCATTAAAGGTTGTAAAATAGATTGTTCAATAACTTGCCGGTCCACCATAGAATCAATATATACAATATAAGCCCAAAATTTTTTTTCTTCACCAATGGGAAACTTTCTTTTTACTACATCGTGACAATCTTCAAATAAATTTTCTATGTAAGAAATATTTTCATTTAATGAAGAAGTTAATGGTAAAACGACTTTATTTTCTTTGTCATGACTCTCATCTTCTTTTTTTTTCCGTTTCATTTTATATTTAAATAAACCTTGAATAAAGCTCATTTTATACTCCTTTCAGACAGTACCTACTATTTTAAAAGATACAGTACCATATACACTCCTAAAGCACTGATCACATAAACCCAACCAATTCCTTTCGATATTTTTGCTTCTTTTTTATTTTTTCTACTTTGCAGTATTCGTCCATCCACATAAATATTAAAAAAACCGATGAAAATCACAAAAATCATAAACCACCAAGTATAAATGTTTTTTAATTTTTCTACGATTTCCACCATCCACATCCCCTCCTTTATTTTTACTCCATTTTTTAAAATTATTAGCCATTTCTTTACTTTTTATGCACCAATCCTTTTCGGTTATACAATAAAAGGGAAGTGGAATCCTTTTTATTCCACTTCCCTTTTATCTATTCATCTTTCTCTTCTTCTTGAATTAATTGTATTACTGCTTTTTCTTGATTTTGAATATGTATGGTCGCTACTCGTTCTGCTTCTTCTACTCGTTTTTCTTCAATAACTCGTAAAATCTCTTCATGTTCTTCTTGAATCACTTTATAATAGTTAAATCGTTTTAGATAAGCAACCCGAAAACGATAAATCTGTTCACGAAGATTATTTACAATCTGCATCAACTTTTCATTTTTTGTAGACTTAAAAATAATATCATGAAACTCTACATCTTTTTCAACCATTCCATATACATCTTCTTCTTTGGCTGCTTGTCGAAACTCTTCCATGACTCGTCTTAAATCTTCTAATTCTTCTTCTTTCATTTTTTCACAAGCTAAGCGTACTGCTAATGCTTCTAAAGCTGCCCTGACTTCCAATACATCTTGTATGTCTTTTTCTGTAATCTCAGCTACTTGGGCTCCCTTTCTTGGAATCATAACTACAAGGCCTTCTAATTCTAGCTTTCGAATGGCTTCTCGAATGGGAGTACGACTGACTCCCATGGTTTCTGCTAACTGTTTTTCCATTAATCGTTCCCCTGGATTTAAATCTCCTCTTAAAATTGCTTCTCTTAATGTATTAAAGACTACATCACGTAAAGGAAGATACTGATTTAAGTCTACTTTCAATCGATCATCAATCATGCATCATCTCTCCTCATTAAAAATAGTTGTAACAAAAACTTGACGAGTTATATTTCCCATCTTCAATTGTCGCGCCACTTTTTGAGCCGTCTCTTTGTTTTTAAAAAGTCCAAATACCGTTGGTCCACTACCACTCATTAAAGTTCCTAATGCTCCATATTCGATAAAAGAATCTTTCAATTGTGCAATCACTGGATGTTCTTCCATAGTTACTGTTTCTAATACATTGCAAAGTTCAGATGCGATCTGATCTATGTTTTTATCTTCTATGGCTTGGATCATATCCTTTGTTGACGGACGCTTTTTAATATTCTGCAAATTTAATTTTTGATAGACGAATCCAGTAGATACATGAATTCCTGGTTTTGCCAATACAACCCAACATCTAGGCATAGGAGCAAGAGGAGTTAATTGTTCTCCAATTCCTTGTGCAAGGGCTGTTCCTCTTAAAATACAATAAGGTACATCCGCTCCTAATTGCAATCCTAAATTCATTAATTCTCGTTTTGTAACATGTAGATTAAAAAGCTTATTTAACCCTACAAAAACAGCTGCAGCATCGCTGCTACCTCCTCCTAGGCCCGCGGCCACAGGAATTCTCTTTTTTAAATAAATATGTACCCCTTCTGTAATACCATAAGATTCTCTCATTAATTGAACTGCTTGATATGCTAGGTTTCTTTCATCACAGGGCAACCATCGAAGATTCGAAGTAATACGGATCATAGGGACAGGAATTCTTTGTATCCATAATTCATCATACAAATTAACTGTCTGCATAATCATCTCCACATTATGATACCCATCTTCTCGCTTTCCAGTCACATCCAATGTTAAATTAATTTTTGCTCGGGCTCTTACATATAATTCTCTCATGAATTCACCTTTCATTTAAAACCAATGCTCTCACTTACTTGTATACTTTATATAATATACATTATATACATTTTCCCCTAATAAAGTCAATTAAAAAACAACTATCAATTTCAAGAAAATTGTAAAAAACCCACTAGTTCATAAAAAGAAGGATTAAAAAGAAGAACTTAACAAACAATTTTAAAGTAGAAGGATTGACTTATTTATATAATCGTAATATTATAATATTATTAACGATTCGAGGTGAGAATATGACAGTCAAAAATTATGAAAAAAAAGCCGAACTACTAAAAGCCTTAGGACATCCTGCTCGTTTATGTATGGTAAGGCGACTGATTGAGACAGATGGATGCAATGTATCTTACATGCAAAGCTGTATGAAACTCCCTCAATCTACCGTATCCCAACACATTGCTCGACTGCGAGCAGCTGGAATTATTGAAGGAGATCGTAGTGGCTTAGAAATTACTTATCGAGTAATTGATGAAGATGCTCGTGCAATTATTAAAATCCTTTTTTCTGAAGATTGATAAAAGGTTCTCTACTAACATTAGTAGGGAACCTTTTCACTTTCTATCTTTTTATTTATTGATCATTTTCCAAAAAAACTTTATTTCCTTTGCCTCTGGGTCCAACCAAATTGATTTGCCCTCCCCCTAAAACTCCTTCACGAGAACCATCCAAAACAGGATCAGCATATTTTACAAACCAATCATCCAGTTTGGCTTTTAACTCTTTTAACATGGGAAAACAGCTTTCATCATTAATTCGATTTATTTTTTCTTCTGGATCTACTGCTAAATGGTATAGTTCATGGGGACCATACGGATAACGATGTACATATTTCCAATCTCTAGTTCGAATCATTCGGACAGGTCCATATTCATCAAAAACCACAATCTCTCCATTTACTTCCTGTTCTTCTCCTAATAAATTCTTCAAAAAACTTTTACCTGGTAATTTATCTTTTTCTGTATTCTCTATATCCACATATTCCAGTAACGTTGGCATAAAATCATAACCACTGACCATAGCTTCACATACAACACCCTCCGGTATTCTTCCTGGATGACTAAAAATAGCCGGTACTTTGATAGAAGTATCATACATATTTAATGGAAACGTTCCATTTCCTTTTCCCCATATGCCATGGTGTCCACAATTATAACCGTTATCACTCATAAAACAAATCAATGTATTTTCTCGTAGTCCTAGAGTTTCTAACTTTTTAACCACTTGTCCAATATACATATCCATGGCTGTAACCGCAGCAAAAAATCCTTTTAAATTTTCTCTTCTATTTTTTTTCATCTCTTTTGTCCATTCAAATGTCCAAGGATGAAGGGGTTCATCTGGACAAGACTCAAAAGGACAATCATCATACGAGTCTACAATTTCCTGGGGATGATGATTGATCCAAGGTGTATGAGGAGCCGTATAATGAATACCTAAATAAAAAGGATCATCATTTTTACTCTGTTCATCAATAAAAGCAAGGGCTTCTTCTGTAATTACTTCTGTAACATACCTAGGCTCATTATAAAGTGTACCGTTCTTAATCATAGGAGCATTATGATAAGGGCCACCCCCACCTTGATGAACAAACCAATGTGAAAAACCTTTTTGAGGGGTTCTACTATCTCCTAAATGCCATTTCCCACTTAAACCACAAACATATCTATTTTCTGCCAGAAGATCCGTATATCCTATCATTCCTTGAAGATATTCGATGGAATCTTCCCCCACATTCCCAGCAGCAATCCAATCATGGACCCCATGTTGTGATGGAATTCTCCCTGTTAATAAAGAGGCTCTAGCTGGGGAACATACGGGAGATGTACAAAAAAAGTTTTCAAATCGCATACCTCTTCTTGCCAAATCATCCAAATGAGGTGTTCTTATTTCTTTATTTCCTGCACATCCTAATGCCCAATATCCTTGGTCATCACTTAAAATGAAAACAATATTCGGTCTTTTTTTATCTTTGCTAGCCATCTTCATTTCTCCTTCTTTATTTCTTTTCCCTATCTATGTATGAATCATTATTTCCTGCTTTTCATTTAAATTAGTAGAAAAAATAATTAAATTATAAGATGATGAATGTATAACATTTATTATACCTTGTTCCTAAGCATTTGGCTATGACTAAAAAATCTCTGCTAGTATCAGCAGAGATTTTTATTTTTTATAATTCGTTTCCCTTTTTCTGTAACAGTAAAACCATTGATTCCATTGGAGGAAGCCATAGGACATCCTTTACAACTTCCGCAACCCAAATTACATCCATTATTATTTTCCTCTTTAGAAATACATCCCATTCTTTGTAGCTCTTTTAACACTTGCTCGATAACAGTATCATTGGTATGAAACTTATTGGCTAAGTTTTTTTTTGAAAACACAGGCATATCTGCCATCTCTTTTAAAACTTCTATAATCATAACACCACCTCCTGTTCCTTCGACTTCCTTAACTCAAGCCAAAAAATCTACCTACTTGGAAGATCAATACAGCAGCAATCCAACCTACTAGAAATGTGTAAAGAGCTGTAAAAATAGCCCATTTTCTTGAATTGGTTTCTCTTCGAATGGTTCCAATTACTGCAGCACAAGGAGTATATAATAAAGTCATAACCATAAAAGATACAGCTGTTAATGGAGTGAAAGCTTCTTGGATAGCCATAATTAATCCAGGTCCTTCTTCGACTCCAGCATAAACCATTCCTAATGTGGCAACGACTGCTTCTTTAGCAACAATACCAGCAAATAGTCCAACGGAAGCTTGCCATGTTCCAAAACCTGCTGGCTTAAAGATCGGTGCAATAAAACTTCCGATCCTACCTAAAATACTAGCACTACTGTGAGGTTCAACTCCATAAGGCAGAACTGATAAGACCCAAAGAATTGTTACAACAGTAAAAATAACCGTTCCAGCTCTTTTTAAGAAAGAACTGACTTTATCCCACATGTGCAGCAAAATCCCTTTGATGGTGGGCATTCGATAAGGGGGTAATTCCATAATAAAATAGGATGTTTCTCCTTTAAACAAAGTTTTACTAAAGATTTTACCCATCAATAAGGCAATTAGAAAACCAAATACATAAAGTGAAAAGAGAACAAGACCTCCATGTTTAGGGAAAAATGCAGCTATAAAAACCAAATAAATCGGTAACCTAGCACCACAAGAGATAAAGGGATTGATTAACATTGCAATCATTCGATCTTTTTTACTATCTAATGTTCTTGTTGCCATAATACCAGGTACGTTACAACCCACTCCTACTAACATAGAGATAAATGTCTTTCCATGAAGCCCTAAAGATCGCATAATTCGATCCATTACATAAGCCGCTCTTGCCATATAACCACTATCTTCTAGGATACCAATGAAAAAATACATAACCATAATAAGAGGTACAAATTCTAATACTGCCCCAACACCGCCAAAAAGGCCATCACTAATAAAAGCTACTAATAATTCTGGTGCATTGGCATTAATAAGGAGAAGAGCCACTTTTTCACCAAGGACTTCCATACCACCAGCTACCATTTCTCCAAGCAAATCTTGCCCAATGGTAAAAGTTAATTGATAAACAATAAGCATAATGAGAGCAAAAATAGGAAGACCTAGCCATTTATGAGTTAGAATTTTATCAATCCGATCCGATTTTGTTACTACTTCTTCATTGGGTTTTTTTACACTTTCCTTTACAACATGACGAATAAATTCATATCGTTTATCGACAATAATAAGTTCTGGTTCCATCATCGTAGCAGCTACTTGATCAATGCTTTCTTGAACCTTGCCTAAAATTTTAGATTCAGCCCCATTCCTTATCATTTCATGAATATAACTATCATTTTCAAGTAATTTTAGAGCAAGCCATTCATGAGGATATTTTGTATTTAAAGAGAGGCTATCTAATAATTTTTTTACAATTTCAATTTGTTCTTCTATTTCCTTACCATATCTTATTTTATTTTGAAAAGATTGTTTTTTATTTATCGTTTCAATGGACTTTTCAATTAATTTCTCAATTCCATTTTTTTTGGAAGCAATAGTAGGAACAACAGGAATACCTAATCCCTTAGAAAGTTTTTCTACATCAATTCGAATCTTCTTTCCTTCGGCCTCATCCATCATATTTAAAGCAACAATCACTTTGGTTCCCATTTCTAATAATTGGGTCGTAAGGTATAAATTACGCTCTATATTTGTTGCATCAACTACATTGATAACCACATCAGGTTGATCGATTAAAATAAAGTCCCTTGCTACCATTTCATCTTCTGAATAAGCTCCTAAACTATAGGTTCCCGGTAAATCAACAATACGATATTTCTCTTTTTGAAAAGTAAGAACTCCTTCTTTTTTCTCCACTGTAACCCCAGGCCAGTTACCAACATGCTGATTAGCCCCTGTAAGGGCATTAAAAATAGTGGTTTTCCCACTATTGGGATTTCCAACTAAAGCAATGGTTTTCAAAACATCCGCCTCCGTATCAATCAATAATCATTCTCAGTAATAAGTAAAAAAAGAAACCTTTTAGCCTCGGCTCATAATAATTTTTTGTGCTAATCCTCTTCCTAAGGCAACTTTACAACCTCCAAGGGAAATAATGATAGGCCCTGCATCATTTTTTATAACTTGTACCTCAGATCCTGTATTTAAGCCCATCTCAAAAAGCCTTTTATGGATTTTTTGCCCTCCCATAATTGTATTTACTATGCCTTTCTCACCTTCGGTAAAAAAAAGTAAAGGTATATTCATCCCATCATCTCCTTAATAAGACTCAACTAAAATTGCAGCCGCCTCATTTTTCCGTAAGGTTAATTTATAACCTCGTATTAGAATTTCAATAGGATCTCCTAAAGGTGCTTTTCCCTTTACTTCAATTTCAATACCAGGGATCACACCCATATCCAACAACCTTCTTTTAACAGAAGCATCTCTTGATATTTCTTTTACAAGTGCCTTTGATCCTAAAGGAATTTGATCTAAAGTCATCATAATACTCCTCCTTATAAAGAAAATGAAACTCATTATCAATACTATAATAATACATCTCCCTAAAAAAATCAATAGTATTTCTATAAAATTCATTTCACAAAATAAATTACCTTCAATCTCTCCATTCGCATTGTAGATATAGCTTACTTCTAGTCTTTTTTATTCCAAGCAATAGGAGTACAAAAGTTGCGTATTTACTGACAATATATACTTACTTAACGATTGGCATATTTTCAATTATTACTATGGGTATCTATATTCCTCATTAAAATAAAGTACCTATATTGACCTAACTGCAACTTCTCTCTTTTTACTGTTTTTGAAAGGTATCGGCAATAAGGTTATATAGGTACTTTATATAGGTGTTTTATTTATCTACTTTTTAATAGTATCAATTCCAGCCATATAAGGTTGAAGAATTTGTGGAATTTTAATACTTCCATCAGCTTGTTGATAATTTTCTAAAATAGCTGCTGTGGTTCGCCCTACAGCTACTCCGCTTCCATTTAATGTATGAATAAATTGTGCCTTATCTTTTGGACTGTCTTTATAACGAATATTGGCGCGTCTTGCTTGAAAACTTTCAAAATTACTACAGCTAGAAATCTCTACATATCGTCCATAGCTGGGCATCCAAACTTCAATATCATATTTCATAGCGGCTGTAAAGCCTAGATCTCCCATACAAATTTTTACTACACGATAAGGAAGTCCTAGTTGTTGCAATACTTCCTCCGCATCCCGAGTAAGACTTTCTAATTCCTCATACGAATTTTCAGGTTTTACAAACTTCACTAATTCTACTTTATTAAATTGATGCTGACGAATCAGTCCTCTTGTGTCTCTTCCTGCAGATCCTGCTTCTGCTCGAAAACAAGCTGTGTAGGCACAATGTTTAATGGGTAATTTAGCTCCTTCTAATATTTGATCCCGATACATATTGGTTACAGGTACTTCGGCCGTTGGGACAAGAAAATAATCCATTCCCTCAATTTTAAAGGCGTCTTCTTCAAATTTGGGAAGTTGACCTGTTCCAATCATACTTCTGCGATGTACCATGAAAGGTGGAAACACTTCGGTATAACCATGTTTATCTACATGAAGATTTAACATGAAATTTGTTAAGGCTCGCTCTAATCGTGCACCTAATCCTTTATATACAGTAAATCGTGCACCTGTAATTTTAGCTGCTGTTTCTGGATCTAAAATGCCAAGATCTGCTCCTAAATCCCAATGGGCCTTAGGTTCAAACCCAAAATTAGGAAGATCTCCCCATTTTCGTATTTCTACGTTATCTTCATCCGTATCTCCTTCTGGAACAGAAGGATGAGGAATATTAGGAATAGTAAGTAGCACATACTCTAATTCATCATCTACTTCTTTAAGTTTTTGATCTAAATTTTTAATTTGATCTGATAATTTTTTCATTTCTTCTAAAACACCTTGCACATCTTTTCCTTCCTTTTTCATGGCCGGAATTTGCTTTGATACGGTATTTTGTTGGTTTTTTAATTGCTCTACTTCCTGCAATAAGGCTCTTCTTTTTTCATCTAAAGTAACAAAAGCATCTAAATTAAACTCTTCATTTCTTTTTGATAATGCTTGTTTTACTTCTTCGAAGTTATTACGTAATAATTTTACATCTAACATAGAAACGACACTCCTTTTTATCATTTTATTTTTCATCGAAATAATACAAAAAACCCTCTCGTCCCCATAAATAGGGACGAGAGGGTTCCTCCCGCGTTGCCACCCAAATTGTCGTATTCTTAAATACGACCCCTTGATCGTGTAATAAAGGTCACGAGCCTTCCGACTCTTCGTCGGTCACTCTGGAAGTGGAAAGATCACGCTTATACATCGATTTACACCTACCATCGACTCTCTGTCGTACGCTATGATCGTAGCTTCCATCATTGTGATTCCTTTGTTTTCTAGACTTTGATTCATCTTTGGAAAAAGTATAGCATATTTCCTCCTATGAAGCAAGGGGGTTATCCTTTCTATTTTTATATCCAAAGAGGATAAAAATATCTTTTAAAACATTATTATCTTTTTTTAATTTTGTATGTATATTTCTAAAAGAATCGGGTTATCCTTTAAATGTACCAACCGGATGCAATATATTGTAATCCTTCCAATATAAGGGATAGTCCGTGTAAAATATCCTCTTATGTTGGTCCATACTAGGTACATCATCTAATACCCCCCTCAACCTGGTGCTTCTCCCCCTGAAGCCCAGGTCTTTTTTATACAATACTCACCATCAATAAAATATTTTATTTCCCATAATAAATTGCTGGTTTAACAATAGGTTGCATACCGTCCAAGCTATCCCATAACATTATTTTCAGTTTGCATCCTACTACATCATTAGGAGTTGTGATATTTACTTCTTCTTCTTCTTCTTCAAAATTTATTACTTTAACTTTATATGAAACCATTTCATTACCTTGACCATATAAGGCTACTATTACAATAGCCTTTTCTACATGGATTTCTGCCTTATTCATCTTCACTCGAATAAGTTCATTTGGCTTCAGTTCTAACATTTTTTCATTGTTATTATCATAGATACTTACCCAAGAGCAACCTTCCTCTATTTCTCCCCCAGTATTAAAATAATTTGCAACTGCTGCATTAATTTTTTCATACTCTGTAGGATTATTCTGAATAGCTGGCTTTAATATCTTTTCCCATATTCCAGAGGCCGCTAAAAGGTCTCCATACCCATCCCTCAAAGCTGCCTTTTGTAATGCATCTAAATCTCTATGCTGCTGGATTCGTTCTTGTAATGGTTCCCTTGTTAAAAATTCTGTATTTGCAACACCTTTATATTCTTCTAATAGCTCATTTAAAATAAAAGCTACATCTTCTGGTTTTTCAGTAGAAGCAAGCATTACAGGATAAGAAACACGATTTAAAATAGATCTATAATCAGAACTTATACTTGGTTTGGGAAACAGCATAAAACTCCAATGATCTGCTGGCATAGCATACATACCAGCGGGCTGTTGTCTTACTGTTATTTTCCAATTTCCATCTTCTGGTTGAGTAACCGTTTGTGGCCCCCAACCTCTGAAATTTTCAAAAAACCTTCGTGTTGTATTATCTTCATAATACCAATAGGCTTCTCTTAAATGTGGAACTAACGCTTTATAAGGAGCTACAATAAATACAAGGTCTCCTTTTTTAAAAGCTTCCATCTGTTCTTCTAACGTCCCTTCCATTAAAAGATCTCTCTCTTGAAGCTTTTGATACATATTGATAGCTTTTTTAAATTCTTCTGAAGAAGCATCAAATTCATTTGGTTTTGTCTTAACCCCAGAAGAAATTAATAATTGACGAATTAAGTGATCGTTATCAGCAAATAATTTTTTACCTGTGGGGGTTTTTTGGATAATATCCTCTAACTCTTTAAAAGTCCATTGGTCTTCTTGTTGTAATTGATGGATATCATATTGTAAATTAAACTCTTGTAAAGCTATTTTATTAACAAAAATACCAGTAGGATCTAAAGATACATCGGTAAACAATCCATATGTTTTATCTCCTATTGTAGCCATTTTTTGATACGCTTGATTCCACTTGGATTCGTTGAAATCAATTACATCAAAATCATCAAAAGCCAATAAAAGATCATGACTTACCAAATTATCCTTTTCCCATAACCATTCATTCGGAACAACTAGAATATCTGGCAGTTCTGATACATCCTCCCCTTTTTGTTTGGCTTTTACCTTATTCATAAGGGTTTCTTTATCCCAATCATATTCTTTAAATTCTAAATTCACATGATTATCCCTCTGTATACGATCCATTCTAAATTCCCATATATCTTGTCGATAATAACGTTCTCCAATAGCAGCTATATCCCCTCCTAATGTAAGGGTAATTTCTTTTCCATCTACAAGATCCGATGAATTTGGCTTATTCGGATTTCGCCCTAGTCGAGGTAGAGGTTCTAATTTTGTCGTTCCTGCAATATACCCAATCCTAATGGTTCTTCCTTCTAAATCTCTTTTCTCAATATCATTGATATACTCTACTTTTCCTATCATCTGTCCTACAATTTCTTCACTAGCCATATCTTCTTGGGCTTCTTTTGTACTTGTATCACTCTTCAAATCTCCTAGTTCCCAATAAAATAAATCTGCATATCCTCCACCAATGACTATAGTTAATTCATATTGATCATTACCAATGGGTTGTAATTTTACAGGTAGTACTTTACCTTGATCCTCAAGTTGATCTCCTCCATCAACTCGACTAACTTTTTTAAGTTTATGTGCCATTGTTGAATCAGGCAAGTTAAATGTAATGGTGATTTCTTGGCGTGTTTCATAAGAAGATCCTTGTTGCATTTCTTTGGGCAAACCATCTCCTGATGTTAATCCATTTAAAATCATAAAATATCTAGGATCCGTGGAAGTAAACACTTTTTTATCTTCTTCTGTCAATCCATTAAGAGGTTCAAAATATCCTATAAAAACATCTCCATTTAAACCATCATTTTGTTGACCTAAATTTTGAACTTGAATATCTTGAATAAATACCTTTTGGTTTATAGACTGAGCTTGGATGTCTTTCCAATCAGGATTATCTTTTGGCTTATCATTTTCTACTATACTTCCATCTTTTCTTTTTTGTTGTCCTCTGACAATGGCTACTTCTTTATTTTGTATACGAAGTAAATGTGGCCCTACATTTTTACTTTGTCGAATCATTTCTTTAAATTGATCAAATACTGGGGATTTTTTATATGTTCCATCTGCATTTATTCTATAATCCGTAAATAAATATCCCAAGTTCTCATCTAACCATCTAAAATTACTCATCCACTTTCCACCAAATGTCCAAGTAGCAAAGGCATATAAATTGATTTGAGATTCTGTTAGCTCATACCAACCATCTCCACGTTTCAAAGGAGTTGCTGCACCTGGTCCTGTTCTCCATGAATAGTGATATTGACCAAAGGGAATCGGTTGTTCACCCGTTCCATCATATCCTTCACTGGAAACAATCCGATACCGATTTAAATCGTCATAAAAGGGAATCACTGTCCCGCCTTTAGTTTGTTCTATTCTTCTTTCTCGAAAATAATACATATCATACGAAAGAAAATCAGGTTTAGCTGTTCTCATATACTTTCGCAGCATGTCTTTATTAAAGGTAGAAATAGGCTTCATAGCTTCTGCTGGGCTATTCCCTACTTGATTATGATGAACAAGCACATGAGGATAATGCTTTCTTGATACTTCAAACCACGCTTTTAAATTTTGTATAAGAGTATCGGAATAATCTTCTTCATCACCAATACTCATACTAACTAAATCAGCAAGATACCCTTCTCCATTCTTCTCATTTAAAAAACCATTTTCCCATTCTTCCTTTGTTGGCAATCCAGTTAAATCTCGATTATTTATTTTATGCATTTCATCTTGATAATAAGATGAAATATGTAACCCTTTCGGTCCTCTTGCTGTAGCCCATTTTAATGGTATTTCTTTTTGTTCTGCTTCTTCATGTAATCGCCTATTAAAAAGAGGCCAATCACTATACTGCATCGCTGTAAATCCTATGTCTTTTATATCTTCAATCCTAGGAACCTTCATCCAAGCCCTTGTACTAGCCCATTCATCCGTTGTTGTCCAGGATTGAAATTGTAACCCATGATTTAATAGTAAACGATGTCCTCTGGAAAGTTCTTCATTGGAAGGTAAAGTAGGGACTCCTTCTTCTAGCTTCTCTCTTTCTACTAACATAATACCATCTACATAAACAGGTCCCCCTGTTGCTGTAAAAACTGCTCGTACACTATTACTTGGATTGGTTCCCGTAACAAAATCATATCGAAATCGGAGCCATTCATTTCGATTGATCTTTAAGTTTTCAATCCAATTATACATATTTGATTGACCCTTTGGATCCGATATCCATTTTTCATGATCACCATCAGACCCATTTAAATAATCCATTTTTGTTTCATCTTTAAAACCACTTAAACGAAATTCAAGATTCCCCTTGTCAGTTGCTTTAGATAGGAAAAAAATCGTATATTCCGTATCTGCTTTTAATCCTTCTTGCCATAAGATTAAAGAAGATTCTGCTTCAATTCGTACTGAATGATTGTTCATTTGTGATTCTTTATTCGTTATCTCCACTCTCCCCTCTCTATAAAAACTTTTTCCCTCTTCTTTTTCATCTGAAATGCCACTATTTCCCCACAGTTCAAAATCGCCAGCATTTTTAGGTTGAATAAGATCTTGTTCGATAGCACATTGAGGAGGTACTTTTTCTGGATCAATGGTATTAGGATTTGTATTTGAGACGGCTATTACCTTAAAATAATCAAAATACACTTTCGTCGTAGGCTGAGGAATCCAGATATTAATTCTAAGATAATTTTGTAATCCTTCAAGTTTAAGTGTTCCTTCAAACCATCCGTCCTCTGGGCCAGTAACAATCTTATCACCAACACTACCTGTTGAAATATTATCTTGTGAAGTTATATCATCAAGGGCTATGTTTATTCCTCCAATATTATCTTCACGATAAAAACGATACTCTAACTCATATGAAATATTTTTAGGAAGATCTAGCATAATTCGAATATTGGCAGGTTTTTCATTTTCAATTGTTATCTCCGTAGCATCAAATTTTAGCCCCCTATTGCTTTTTGCATCTGAATAATTTTCAACAATTTGTAAGGCCCCATTCCGATCTCCAGGTCCATTATTGTACCATTGTTCTATAGGTTTGGGAAACTCAGGTCTATCTAGAATTTCAAAAATTCCTACTTCGTTACTATTAAAATCAAATTCTGGAACCGAAATAATTTTACGCCATTTTCCATCTTCTCCTCGGACCCAATCATTCGATTGATCTTGGTTTATTTCATTCGCAAAAATAGTTATCGTCCAATTCATACCTATCCCCATGACAAAAAATAATAGTAACATACAAGCTATGATCATTTGGTATCTTGTTTTTTTCACTCTCATACCTTCCTCTCATAATCGTATTCTTTCTCCTTTGACAATTTACTTACTGACTACTTCGAAAGTAGTTTTTCCCTGGTTCTTCAACAGAATCCTTTCTCCACCTACCAATACTTCATAAATCCCCTGTAATGCATCTTCTTCTACTTCATAAACAAACTCATACTTACCTTCTTTTTTACTGGTTTGTTGATTAATGTAATTTAATTCTCCTTTTGAATCGAATACCTTTAATGTAACCTCTTGATCCTCACCAGTTGAGATAGAACCAGCTATACTTACTTCTCTTGTATTTTGATTATACTCTGCCTTTGTTACAACTACTTTAGGTTCTTTGCTCGATTCTGCTTCCACTATAAAACTACCACGTACTGGAGATTCTATCTTTGTTCCTCCTATAAATACTTTGTATTCACCAAGTTTTTCTTCCTTTAAATTATATTGAAAACTATACATGCCATCCACTTTCTTAGCCGTTGTTTGATCTAACATGTTCAACGATCCATCTGGTTCTATGACTTTTAATGTAATTTCTTGATCCATTCCTTCTGAAACAATACCTTTAATCGTTACTATATTTTTTTCTTTATTAAAAACAATGGATTCAATGGTTATAGCTCCTGGTTCTAATTTCTTCACAACTATTTCAAAGATTTTTGTGTCAATAGCAGATCCTTTTTGGATTGTCGCTGTTAAAAATACAACCCTATCTCCTGTTTCATAAGAAGGTCTTATAATTGTTCCATCAGATTTTACTACTGCTTTATTAGATGAATCCCAACTAATAATCGTGCCAAAGTCTCCTTTAGTCGGAAGAATTAAATCTTTTATTACAGCATCCGTATTTTCTAAAGTTAAGGCTTCTTTTGTTTTAGCAACAGCTTCGGCATCAGATATTTGGTTTTCCTCTATATCTTTTTCCTCATCATCATTTGGTTTTCCTTCCATTTGATTTTTTTGTTCAACATCTTTTTGTTTTTGATTGCTATGATTATAAAGATCGATAACCCAACTAACCATTCCTTCCTCTATCTCCAAATTAGTCTCTTCTACTTCCAACTGAATCTTATTAATTTTGCCATTTCCTTTGATATCAATGGGTTGTGATGTATGAATAATCATTTCCTTTACAAAAGCAGATTTTGTTATTTCTAATTTTACTCCTGACAAAAGCTTTACTTTATCTATCCTCGTGTCTCCTGATACAAGAATTTGTACTTCTTTCCCTTGTTTCTGAATATCAATATTATTTAAACGAGAGTTATAAAAAACAATCCCCTTTTCTCTTTCTCCTTGAATAAAAATATCCCCCAAAACAATAACTCCATCTAATAATAGATCTCCTGCTCCTTCGGTTATATATAAATTTCCCTTAATCATTGAATTCTCTAAAGTAACTCTAGGTTGATTAATAATAACATTTCCTTCTGTTGCTATTTCATACCTACCTGATTCACTATATAATGTTCCTGCAATACTTTGAATCATGGTAATTGCTTCTGCTCGAGTTATACTGCATTCTGGTCGAAAAGTTTTATCTGGATATCCTTGAATATACTCTTTTTGACTTAAAAACAAAACTGCTTGTTCACTCCAGTCTGCAATAGCTGTTTTATCTTTAAAGGGAATATTCTTCTCTGTTGATATCACTGAAAACTGAAATACTCTATATAAAATTAAAGCTGCTTCTTGACGACTGATTTCTTGAGTAGGCCGAATTGTTCCGTCCTCATATCCTTTTAGATATCCTGCTGTTACTGCTTTTTGAATTTCTTTAATAAACCAATCTGAGGTCTTTACATCTATAAATGTCATCTCTTTTCTTTCTTCAAATCTAAATAAACGATTAATGAGTGTAAAGAACTCTGCTCTCGTAATATTTTCATCTGGCTTTACCTTTTCATCTTCATATCCTACTAACAACTGTTTTGAAAGCCAAGAATCCATTGTATCTTGAGCCCAATGTCCTGTAAAATCAGGTGTATCAGCATATAACAATTGAATATCTAAAAAAAATAGCGCTATAATAAAAAATACACAGACTAAATAATTTCTTTTTATTACATCCAAATTTATTCCTCCTTATTAAGCTCCTGATACTCGTGGCATCCACATCGGTTCTTTTTCCATTTCCCCCCAAATCAATTTTAACAGCAAATCTTTTTTTAACTCCATATATCTTTCATCATCCCAAAGATTATTAATTTCATTTGGATCTTTTTCAAGATCAAAAAGTTCGCCATAGGTTTGATTAAAATACACTGTTATCTTATACCTCTCATTCACATACGTTTTTACATGAATTGTGGTTGGTTCATGTCTATTTTCACATATAATATGGTCTCTAACAGCTTCTTTTTTTCCTAACCAAACACTACTTTGATCCTTTCCTGTCATCGTTCTTGGTATGGATAAGCCAGATAAACGTAATAACGTAGGCGCTAAGTCTACTAATGATTGCATGGCTGGATTTATTTTATTAGAAGGCACTTTACCTGGATAGCGCACAATAAAAGGTATCTTTAACAGATCTTCGTAATGAAAGGGTCCTTTGGTTGTAAGCCCATGATGTCCACAAAAATCTCCATGATCCGTTGTGAAAATAACAATTGTATTTTCTGTAAGACCAAGTTCATCTAATTTATCTAATATCTTTCCAATGTATTTATCCATTAAACTAATCATTCCATAATATACGGCCCAATCTTTTTTAATTGTCTCTTCATCTTTTAGATGAGAATGAATTCCATGTATATACTTTCCTGATTCTTGATAAGGAGTAATGTCAGGATGTTTTTTTTGAGTTAATCCAAAATGAGGTGGATTTTTTTCATGTTCTCCATCCACTAATCGTGGCACTGTCAAATCATCTGGATTATACATGGTATCCCAAGGTTCAGGAACTAAATAGGGATCATGGGGATCTAAAAAACTAGCCCATAGAAAAAACTTCTCATTATTAGTTTTATATTGTTCTAATAAAGCATTGGTTCTTTCTGCAATCCAAGTATCATAATGAATTTCTTCAGATATGGGCCATGTATGAACATCTTCTTTTGTCATTTTTCCTACTGGAACCCTAAAATAATCTCTCCAATTTTTCACTCCCTTTTCTTCTAACCATAATGCATAATGCTGACCTACATGAGCTTCGTTAGTATGATTACGGGCTAATTCAATATGATCAAATCCATAAAAAGGTTCCTTAAAATTTTTCCAAAAGTCTAAATCATGCAAAGTGGGATAGGCTTCTAAGGAAGGATATTCTTCTGTATCATGTAAAGGTTGAAAATGTGCTTTCCCAATAAGAGCTGTTTTGTAATTTTCCTTTTTAAAATCTTCTCCAATGGTATGTTCACTTTCCGGTAATTTTGTTCCTAAAGTCCAAGCTCCATGTTGACTTGGATATTTTCCTGTAATAATCGATGATCTAGAGGGAGTACAAGTAGGGTTCGGACAATAGGCTCTAGTAAATGTAGTCCCTTCTCTTACCAATCGATCCAAATTGGGTGTATGAATCTCTGGATTAAAGGCTCCTATCGTATTCCAATGTTGTTGGTCGCTAGTAATTAACAAAATATTCGGCCGATTCATAAACTTCATCTCCTATCACGAATTCTTTTCTTTATATCAATATCCTCATTTATAAATGAAATAAACTGGAAGTAAGCCGTATATTCACTCAACTTGCAAATTTTTTAAAAGCACTGGAAAGGACAGCCTGAGCAGGAGAGTAAATATACGACCTTACTAAAATTTTAGATTTTTAATGTGGATATCTATAATTCTTCATGCTAACGTAATTATTGCTTTTGATATAAGTCATAAGCTTCTTGGTAGAGTTCTACATATCGATCTACTTGCATTTTTTTTAGCGTATTTTTGTAATCTTCCCAATCTTTTTCTATATTACTTTGTCCTGTAATCCATTTTGCTTTCATTTCTTCTACATACGTATCAATATCTGCTTTAATGGTAGCAATTTCATTCAGCTGAGCATTGGTAAAACTCATAATAGGCAAAGGATTTTGGGTCGCAAATTCATCATAGAGTTCATAAGCCTTTGTTTTTCTTTCTGCCGATTTATTTTGTATCAAACGATTACGATACACTTCTTTAGAAACGATTCCTGGTGCAAAAGGACCAGCTGAATTCTCAAATTTAAATTGAGCTGCTGTAACACCTTCTGGTGGTGTAGCTACTTTATATTTATCACCTTCTTTTAAAATAACCTTACCAATTTCACCCAAATGGGATTCTACACCAAATTCTTCATCAAAAAACTCGTCAATCCACCGTATGGTAGCTTCTACATTTTGGTTTTCTTTTGTTATAGCCACCTTATGAGGTCGTATTCCTTTGACATATCGTCCCCATAACCGATCTCCATTGGGTCCTTCCAAGGGTTGTAAAACCGTAAAATCTTTGTCTGCCCTTTCTTCTCCAACCATATTGTCACTGCTATAAATGACAAACCCACCAACAACATCCATCTTACCCTTCGCTAAATATTGTCCTTGATCTTGAGTAAAAATTTCTTTATCGATTAAACCTTCACTATATAGTTTTTGTGTCCATTGAATATATTCTTTATAGCCTTCTTCCATAGGACTAAAGACCATTTTATTATCTTTAATCATGACATGTTCTGGTCCATCAAGCACACCAAAAGCACCAGATAAAGAAAAATCACCATTATAAACATTCCCTACTCGATACGTAAAAGGAATTTCATCCTTTTCTCCATTTCCATTTGGATCTTTTTCTTTAAAAGCTTTTAGTACATCATAAAACTCATCTGTAGTTGTAGGCACAGATAAACCTAATTTTTCTAACCATGTTTTATTAATAAACATATGATTAGTAACATCTTCTGGCTCATATCCATCTACATAGGGTAAAGTATAAATATGTCCATCAGCTGCTGTACATGATTTTTTAACACTTGGATCTTCTTCAAAAACCTTCTTAATATTAACAGCATACTGATCAATCCAATCTTCTAAAGGAATGAAAACGCCTTGGGATCCATATTTAATCACATCACTATCACTTAATCCTCCGCCTAAAAAAATATCAGGAAGCTCATTCGAAGCTAATACTAGGTTTTTCTTTTCATTCCATATACTACCTGAAATACATTCGTAAACTACATTAATTCCTGTTTTTTCTTTTAAATCCTTAAGAATTTTCATTTCATTAAAATCTTTACTTTGAGGATCAATTTGAGTAAAAGCACGGATTGTAATTTCTTCATTTACAATTGGATATCCTGTTGGATTAAAATTTCCACCAACCTCCTCTCCGGATTTCGATGTTGTCTTTTCTGTCTTATTGCACCCCACAAATGATACAATCAGCATCATCGATACTACAATTGCTACTACCTTTGATAAATATTTTTTATTCATTTTATTTCCTCCTCTTTTATTTATTACTCTTGTATTTGAATGACTACTTGTTTCTCAATACCAAAAGAACTTTTAATGTTTACTTGACCCTTCCCAGCAATACCTTTTCCTAAAGTTTTAATCCAAAAAGCAATACTTCCACCTATAAAAGTCACCTGTTTAGGACCTATAATATCGATATCTCCTTGGGTTTCTAACGTTAAAAATCCGTTGCTATACGGCAATACGTTATCATATTGATCGACAACTTTTACTACTATTCTTGTTACATCCAATTCAAAACCATTTAAAATAGAATCATCCACCTGTACAATTAAATCCGTAACGACTGGATTAGCCACAAATTTTTTAACAATTACTTTTTCATTTCCTATATATCCAATAAACTCGGCTTCAGTCCATTTACTTCCCCAATCACCATTGGATAAGCTCAATTTAATAGGCGGATATTCCAATCCTTTTAAATTTTCTTCTATTATATTTTCTTCTCGTGTAAAATGGCCTACCTTTTTCCCTCCTAATATCACATCAATGGCATCACAGTTAGTACAGACATAGATAGGAAATACCTGACCTTTATTTCTTTCTCCTCTAGACCACCAAGTAAGAGGTTCTAATACTGGCTCCTTATAGGGGCTTTTTTGGCTTTTGTAAAGATGTGCTGCATACTTAGGAATGCGAAACATATCCATAACTCCATGATAACAAATACGATCTCCTGAACCAAAATCATAATGAGTATAATAATCAAAAGCACACCAACCAATGGCTCCCATATAATCATCCTGCTCTCGTGCTATACTTTGTACCCTTCCATGACGAAGAGCATGTTCCACTAACCTTTGTTCATTATCAAATTTTTTGGTAGGAAAAATATGACCACAAAACTCTGTTACGATATAAGGTACTGGCTTTTTTAATCCGGTAACTTTACTCTGAGAACGTAATATCACCTCCCCCCCATCATGAATAAAATCATTCATGGAATAAATATCTTCGAGGAACTGACTTTTTTCAATGCATCGAACTCCACAAGTAGGTCTGGAAGGATCTATCTTTCTAGCTACTGCATTAGTCGCTTTGTATAGCTCTTCATCATCTTGTGATTCATTAATGCGAACCCCCCAAGTAATGATACTGGGATGGTTAAAGTCTCTAAGAATCATTTTTTCCACATCCTGTAATGCTTGTTGTCTCCACTCTTTTTTTGAACTAACATGTTGCCAACCTGGAATCTCTTCCATTACTAGAAGCCCAATCTCATCACATCGTTGAAGAAAATAAGGGGATTGAGGATAATGAGATGTCCTTGCTAAATTTAAGCCTAATTCTTCTTTTAAAATATCAGCATCTCGAATTTGAGCTCTTTTAGGCATGGCATATCCTACATACGGATACGATTGGTGTCGATTTAACCCTCTAATTTTAATCTTTTCTCCATTGATATATAATCCAGTTGGATCTACTTTTACATGTCGAAATCCTACTTTTATTGTGCTTTGATCTAGAATTTCTTGTTGACACAATAATTGAGTTTGTACTGGGTAAAGAATGGGATGATCCAATCCCCAAAGATCAACTTCTCCTAAAAGAATTTCATGCAAATCATACCAATGAGTTCCTTCTTTTATCTGCTGTTTTTGAGTAAATTCTTGATGATCAATATTGACCTTTATAGAATATTCTTTTTCTTGGCCTATATTATTAATCTGCACTTTTGGTTTTAAAACAATCGTGCCTTTTTCCTTACTAAAATTTTTTACTTGATAATGATATTGAACATTCTGTATAAAACAATGCTTTAACTCATATAAAAATACGTCTCGATAAATTCCTCCAAAGGTTAAATAATCAACTACATGCCCAAAAGGTGGAATATCTTCTCGTTCTGTAGAATCAACTTCTACATATATTTCATTTTCTTGATCATATTGAAGATAGGCTGTTATTTCGATAAAATGAGGGATGTAACCACCTCTATATTCTTCTACAAATTGTCCGTTCACGTATAACTTAAAAGCTGTCATAACTCCATCAAACTGGAGAAAAATTCGTTTTGATGGATCTTTAGGGTGAATTATTCTTTTATAACAAGAAATAAATTGATACATTTTTTCATCGAAATAATTATAAGGAACTTCTTGATTTGTATGAGGAATTTGAATTTTTTTATAAGTTTCCTCCTCTATAGGCTTAAAGAACCAGTTATGATTAATGCTTTTTCTAAAATCCGATATCATTTTGTTCCCCCTTCTAAATAGAATTAAAACTCTCTTGGATGTCTTTGCTTTAATTCTTCAATAGCAAAACTCCTTCCTGTCTCTTCTAACCTTTGACAATATGATGCTAAAGATCCTTTTGCATGGAAGGGTCCTCCTTCTTTTATAACAGTCCATAGAGGATCAACATCATAATCCATCGTAGACATCATCTGGTCATGCCAATCTGTTAAATAATATACGGCTTCCATACATAGATCTTTTCGTTCTTCTGCCAGATTAAAAAGTTGATGGGGATCTTTTTCTATATTAAATAACATTTCCTTGGGAAATAAGTGGTAGCCATCATGATACGTTCGTATATATAAATAATCATCAAATCGCACAGAACGCTGGCATACATGAGCACATTGACCTAAAATTAAAAAAGGATAACCTATTTTTTCTCCATGTAATAACGTGGATGCATAGCTTTTTCCATCCCAGCTTTCTTTTGGCTTTGTTCCAAATAATTCAGCTAATGTAGGTGCCAAATCTAAATGATAATGTAAAGCATGATCCACATAATTTTTCTTAGCCCCTGGCCACTTAATAATCATAGGTATCCGACTCGTTGTATAATCAGCAGTAGCATGCTCACCATAAATACCAAACTCACCCATGGCCTCTCCATGGTCCGATGTCACAATAATAGCTGTATCCTCATAAAGACCTTCTTCCTTAAGATAATCTAAAATCATACCAATATGAGTATCCATATATCGAATTCCACAATCATATCCGTCAAAACAAGCTTTTACATCTTGATACGTTTTAAGTTCTGTTTTATACCGGGGATATTGAGGATACTCTTGATTATTAAACATATTAATTTCGCGAGGACCATGAGGTCCTATTTTATTTTTACGATGTTCTTCAAAAATTTCTTTTGTTAACCACGAAGGTATTTTTTCATCTTCAAATGGATTACCAAACTCTAAAGGAGCTCGATAAGGAGTATGTGGATCCCAATAGTTTACATGTAAAAACCAATTGTCTTTTCTACCATGATTTTTTAACCAATCCAACACTGTAGGAGTTACTTCTTCTGCTGATTCATGACCTGATTTCCCAGTATTATGAATCTCATTAAAACCTGCATTAAACCACCAAGCACTATGCCTTTCTGCAAAAGGACTAATAGTAGCTGTATAAAGTCCTTGTTCTCTTAAAAAGGCAGGTAAACTTTGACTTTCTAAATTATCTTTAAATCTACGTTTTTCTCCCATCAATCGATAGTCAGCTGCTGTTCCACCGTGATTAACAACTCCTGTATGAATACCAAACCTTCCACTCATAAGTGCTGTTCTAGATGGAAGACAAGGGGCATCCGAACAATAATAATCATTAAAACGTACTCCTTCTTTTGCAATCTCATCAATGTTAGGAGATGTATTGCGATGATAACCATAACACCCTAAATGATCCGGTCTTAAAGTATCTAAATCCAACATTAAAATTCTCATCTTTTTTCACCTCATACCATTTATTAACCTTTAATCGATCCCATCATGAGTCCTGTTGTAAAATACTTTTGGATAAATGGATAAACACATAGAATCGGTAATGTAGAAACAATAATAACTCCATATTTTAACATGTCAGCTAATTTTTGTTGTTCAATAACACTCGCTGCATCTCCAAAACCACTGCTTGCTTCTTGTTGAATTAAAATTTCTCGTAAAATAACTTGTAAAGGAAAACGATGTCGATCACGAATATAAATTAGAGCGTTGAAATAAGAATTCCAGTGAGCCACTGCATACATCAATACAATGACTCCAATAATAGGTTTCGCAAGAGGAACGGCAATTTTAAAAAAATATTTACCTTCTGAACATCCATCGACTTCTGCAGCCTCATGTAATTCTTCTGGAATGCTATAAGTAAAATAATTTCGAGTAACAATTAAATTATATACACTGATGGCATTTGGAAAAATAAGAGCCCACATAGTATTATTCATTCCTAGTTTACTAACCAATAAAAAAGTAGGTATTAATCCTCCACCAAAAAACATTGTAAAAGTAATCATTCCCATAAAAATATTTCTTCCCACCAATTCTTTTCTCGCCAATCCATATGCTGCTGGAACAGTAAAGGCTAAATTTACCATGGTACCAATCGTAGTATAAAGAATTGTATTTTTATAACCAGACCAAATATCTTGATTTTCAAAAATGGCATGATACCCTTTTATATTTAATCCCTTTGGAGCTAGCCAAACCTTTCCTGCTGAAACAGCATTGGGATCACTTACTGATGCAATGACAATGAAGTATAATGGATACAATACTAATAATAAAATGAGAAATAATATCAGGTGATTAATAATGTCAAAAATTTTATCCCCCGTACTTTGTCTTTGAAAATCTTGACTGAACATTGTATGCCTCCTTTACCATAATGACGTATCACTTATTTTTTTTGCAATTTTATTTACAATGATTAATAATGTAAAGTTAATAACCGAATTAAACAATCCAACAGCTGTTGCAAATCCGTATTGAGCGTTGATTAATCCTATTTTATAGACATACGTAGATATAATTTCTGATTTCCCAATATTTAACGAATTTTGCATCAAAAATGCTTTTTCAAACCCTAAGCTCATAATTTGTCCTACATTTAATATAAGTAAGACAACAATGGTTGGTAAAATACTAGGAAGATCAATATGCCAAATTCTTTTCCATTTACTAGCTCCATCAATAACAGCAGCTTCATGCAAATCCGGACTTACAGAAGTTAAAGCCGCTAAATAAATAATGGCATTCCAACCCATGTTTTGCCATATACCAGATCCTACATATAGATTCCGAAAATACTTTTCTTCTCCCATAAATAAGATCGATTCTTTTCCTAAAAAGTTAAGAACCTCGTTTACTAATCCTCCACGAATAGAAAAGAAAATATTTAGCATTCCTACTAAAACAACAATAGAAATAAAATGTGGAGCATATGTTACTGTTTGTACTGTCTTTTTAAATTTTTCATTTCGTACTTGATTTAACATAATGGCTAATAAAATAGGAATAGGAAATCCAAATAACAATTGTTTTAAACTTAGACTAAGGGTGTTTAATAACAATGTTCGAAAGTGATAAGAACGAAAAAATCGAGTAAAATGATCCATTCCTATCCAAGGACTTTTTGTGATTCCTACTACAGGGTTATATTCTTTAAATGCTAACTGAATACCATACATAGGAATGTAACAAAAAATAAGAAAATAAAGCAATGCGGGAATAACAAATAAATAAAGCTGCCAATACTTTTTCATTTTTTTTAATCTCCTTTCAAAATTATAATATAATTTGCTTGTTTCATTATCTTAATTGTACCACTATCTTTCCATATTGTCAACATAAATTTTCAATTATTTTCAAGAAATTTTTTAACATTAAAATTAAATTTTACCGCTATACTTAACGCTTGTTCAAACATTGGTATATTATTACTGCCTTTGTTTGTCCATGCATACACGTTATTAGGCTTATAACCTAGTTGTATAATATCGGCTGACTTTATGTTATAGTCAATCATTAGACGCTTTAAATTGGCTTTTATAATGGCTCTATCTGTTGTATTATAGTCTTTTATTAATTGTAGTATCTCTGCCTGTGTAATAGAAAATCACCTCCCCTCATTAGTTTATCATAGGAAATATTATACAGCAATTTGTTTATTGTCTTGCTTTATAATGCCCCATAATTTAGTAATTGTTGAATGTATACTATTTATTGAATCTTGTGCTTGTTTGTTGCTTATAAAAGCTTTTTTAATTGCATTATTTTTAAATTCTGCTATGTTACGTACTAACCATACTAATTTATAATCCGTTACATCTGAAATCATTTTATATTCTTCATATGTGTTTGCGTTTGTGAGTCTTGAAATAATTTCAGTCTTTAGTGTAGTGAAGGCTTTTTCAATCTTTACTATTTCCGTTGTGTAATCTGTTGCCTGTGCTTCTGCCTTACGTTTATTTGCTTTATAAATTCTTAATCTTTCTTTTAATTTCATTTGTGCTATTTCTGATTCGCTCATTTCATCAAGATATCTCATCCTGTTATTGATATACATACCAGTTCTGCCATTACTTTTTTCTTTAATTTCTCTAATATATTGCTCATCCTGTTGTATTATATATACTGCTGCCTCACCACTTTTACGCTTACTTTCAAAATCACCTTGAGAATAAAAATAATCTATATTATATTCATAGCCGCCTTTTATATCTTTTGCTTGAAATTTTCCATGATTTAATTTTACTGCATGTAGTTCATTATCATTTGACATTAATAATAATGCGTTGTTACTTCCTATAACTTTTTCAATGCTCTTTGCTGTAAACTTCCCTAATATTCCAGTTACTT
>FZPS01000088.1_pt145 | contig 37422 bp, 38 predicted proteins | sample 1817821 | NCBI WGS metagenome assembly FZPS01 (sample SAMEA104158645, study PRJEB21678) | metagenome | place: Germany | collected 2015-04-21 | reverse complement strand
TCTTTACCCCCTTCAAGTATGGACAACTTAAAGGGTATTATTTTTCAGGGGTGCCCGCAATGGAGTTTCCAATTTATGCAGGGATTTTTAAGTTCCGGAACGCTCGGTTTTTATTGTACCAAAAACAATTACATCTATTGTTTCAGTTTTCTCCTTCTTTTCTTCTTTGCTAAAATATTTAAATGTTACTTCCTTGCCATTATATGATATTATTCTTCTTAATGCTATTGCTGGTCTCCTCATATACCTGCCTATGTAGCCAATCTGCTCCTTTATTCCTCCTTTCCTTTTGTTTGGCGGTCCATATACTACAAATCCTTTATCATTATTACTGTATGCCTTGTTTATTTCCTTTTTGTACTTTTCTTTATCTCTTCCAGATAGCTTTTTCCGTAGCATTTTTATTACTTTATATTGCCACCTTTTCCTCATCATTTCATATGGTATAAACCCTACATGCTTCATTTTTCCGTCATTCGTGAGTCCGCCCTCTGTCATCAGTATATGTACATGCGGATTGAAATTCATTGTTGCTCCAAATGTGTGTAATCCCACCATCATGCCTACTTCTACTTTTGCACCCTTCTTAAACCAATCCTTTAGCAACTCCACTGATATATCCATCAAGTCTTTTAGTAACTCACGTCTTTTCAGAAATATCTCCCATAATCCATCTGGTAATGTAAACATAATATGCCTGTGAGGCATATTATACATATTCTCAGCTGTCTTCATACTCCATTCCTGCATATATCCTGTGGCACATACACTGCAAAATCTACCCTTGCACCTATGTGGTACTATCTTTATTTCCCCACACATTTCACATGCAAACAGACTAAACCCTGCTTCCTTTTCACCACACAACCGGAATTTTTCTACTTCTTCCAATACTATTTTTCTGATACTTTTCCTGTAGATATTCACAAATCTATCCCAGTTGTTATTCTCATCGAAGAATATTTCTTTTAGTATGTTTTCATTTTTATTCATAGCTCATATTTTACTATTTAATCATTAATTTTAACAGGCTTTTATTACCATGTAAATTGTTGGTGTATATCTTCTAATCCGTTTGCACCAACTGTTTTAATTGAACCCAAAACATATAAATTCCTATACGTTAAAAAATCCGAAAAAACATCTAAATTGACCACTAGCGAGGGCTGACATCTGCCTTCTCTACTCTGGAAATTACTTTTGATAAAGAAGATAATAAAACCATTACTTCATCTGCATCATTTCTATCTGCCCAAGCTTGGTGATCCATTCGATACCGTTCGTTGCTAGTAGTCGTGGCAAAGTAGAAAGACTCTTTCTAACTGTTAGAAAAAGGTTCTTATCCCAACTTGATATGAATATTGGATATCACGTTATTTAATCATTTTCCTGAATAATATCATAAGCCCTATTAAAATTTCAAAATACAATTTTAGAGCCTGCTCTAAATTGAAGATATTAACTAATTTATGGTATAATTGACCTGCTGTAATTTGATAATATTTTCTGATTTAATTTGAAGATCTACAGTCGACAAAATAGTGCCATTGATATTAAAATATATTTATGATGTATTTTTTAAAGGAAATGAAATTGATAAAAAGGCCAGCAGGAAGGGGTAAGATTTTGGATAGAAAGAACGTACTTATCATAGAGGATGATGATAGTCTGCGCTCCGGGCTATTATTAGCTTTGGAACAGGATTCTATCAGTACCATCGGAGCAGCCTCGCTTCAGGAAGGGAAAAAGTTATTACAATCCAAGCACATTGATCTGATTATTTTAGATTGCAATCTTCCGGATGGTAATGGGATTGATTTCTGTCAGGAATTTCGGAAAAGCTCCAATATCCCCATCATTTTTCTCACTGTAAATGATGCAGAAATAGAGATTGTATCCGCCTTTAGGGTAGGTGCAACCGACTATGTTACCAAGCCATTCTCCATAATGGTTCTTCGTGAGCGGGTTAATGCCTCATTAAGAAGAACTGATGGCGGATGCAACATCTATTCAGATGATATCTATTACTTTAATTTTGACCTAATGGAATACAAGGTAAATGGTTCTAATGTAATTCTAAGTACAATTGAACAAAAAATCCTTAAACTTCTTGTAATGAACCGAAATATGATACTTCCAAGGGAGCACCTTATTGAAGCAATCTGGTCCGTCAATGGGGACTTTATCGATGATAATGCCTTAACTGTAGCAGTAAAGCGATTACGTCAAAAGATAGGTGCCACTGCCATCAAAACAGTATATGGCTTAGGCTATATGTGGGAAGGGATCAAAAAATGATAACGATCATTTTTATCGCGCTTATAATTACTGTATCAGTTGTTTACCTTATCCTATCGCAATTTTTCATCGGCAATTGGTTTTTGCTTGCCTCTTATGCAATTTTTATGCTTTTATCATCCATTACATATATACTGCACCAGAAACATAAAAACATCAAGTTAATCCGCAAACTCAATGACTTATTTGATAAGACATATTATAAGCCAGATTATACAGATCACGAGTTGTCAGCTCTGGAGCAAAAGCTATATAACCTGATTCAATCCAATAAAACCATCACAGAGCAAATCCAAAACGAGAAGGAACGAATGAACAGCCTGATCTCAGATATTGCCCATCAGGTTAAGACACCTCTATCCAATATCATTATGTATGCAGATCTTCTTCTGGAGGATAAATCCTCTGACAATGATAAACCCATGAAAATACACATGCAGGCAGAAAAACTCCGCTTCCTTATCGATGCATTAATAAAAATGAGTCGCTGTGAGAACGGTTTAATTACTGGTAATCTAAATATTGATCATTATAATATCAAGGAGCTCTTAACAAGAGCGGTATCTGACATCCTGCCTGTTGCCAGGAAAAAGAATATCACAATCTATACTAATTGTGATTCTAAGTTGACAGCCTTTTTCGATATGAAATGGACATCGGAAGCTATATACAACATCCTAGATAATGCAGTAAAATACTCTAACGCAAATGGAACAATTAATATCAAAGTTACTCCCTATGAGTTCTTTGTCAGAATTGATATCACAGATACAGGTATGGGAATACCGGAAAATGAGCAGGCTGACATATGGAAACGCTTCTATCGTGGAAGACTGGTAAACACAGAAAATGGTGTCGGAATAGGCCTATACTTAACAAAAGAGATTCTAACCAGCCAGCATGGTTACATAGAAGTTGCAAGCAAACTGGGAAAAGGAAGTACATTCTCCGTTTTTCTCCCGCAAACACAAGGATAACGTAAATGTGACAAAACTGTTAGTTTCCAGTTATATTCTGGTTAGTTTTGCTTGATACAATGTAAACCAAAACAGATAAACAAAACAGGAGGATGTATCATGTTGATTGAAACGAGGAATCTTACGAAAATATATGGAAGCGGAGAATCAAAGGTTTGCGCGTTGAAAGATGTAAATCTAAGTATTGACCGTGGTGAGTTTATCTCCATCGTAGGTACAAGCGGCAGCGGAAAAAGTACTCTCCTGCATTTGCTTGGAGGTTTGGATGAACCAACATCCGGACAGGTCATAATAAACGACAATGACATATATCGTCTTAATCAGGATGAGCTTACTGTCTTTCGCAGACGATGCGTAGGATTTGTCTTTCAGGATTTTAATCTCATTCCTATCCTTAATGTATATGAAAATATAATCTTGCCCTTACAACTAGGTGGCTGCAAACCTGATAAAGATTACATAGATAGTCTCCTTACTACCCTGGGTATTGCTGAAAAAAGATATTATCTGCCAAATCAGCTGTCTGGAGGACAACAGCAAAGAGTTGCTATAGCCAGAGCCCTGGCTGCCAAACCAGAGATTGTACTTGCAGATGAGCCAACAGGTAACCTGGACAGTAAAACCAGTCTTGAGGTTGTTTTGCTTTTGAAGCTTTTAAATGAGAAATACGCACAGACCATTGTTATGATAACTCATAATGAGGCAATTGCACAAACAGCAAAAAGGATTATACGTATTGAAGATGGAAGGATTGTAACGAATCAGTTGAATGAAGCTGTAGATAAGCGATTCCCTATGGAGCAAGAAGGAGGGACTCTGCAATGATTAATCCTGTTTTTCAACTTGCTTGCAAAATATTACGTGAATACAAAAAGAAGTATTTCATCATAGGCATTGCCATCATATTGACAGCCGTACTATTTACCACAGTAATCTCTATTACAGTCCAAGTCTATCAAGCGGAGGAAATCTCAAAACAATTAGCGGCCGGTTCTGATTTTCATGCCAGTATAAGCCAGATATCCATAGATCAAGTTGATAAAATAACCTCTCATAGTCTGGTTAAGGAAGTATTTTTTGCTTCAATGGAAGCAGACATTTATACTAATGCTTCCATGTCTGAGAGCAATGCTCCTGCTCTTATTGCATGTGAGAATTCAGAGATTCTGTCTCATTTATTTGTTGAGATTATCCAAGGTCACTATCCACAGAACGAAAAAGAAATACTATTAGACAAGGATTTCCTTAATCAGCTGGATAGCCAGGCAACCATCGGCTCAGAAATTATTTTATATATAGAGCAAGATGGAATTGTGGCTCCCCAAAAATTTATCCTTGGTGGTATCTTTGAACGTAATGTAGATAAAAGTGCTAAAAAGGTAGCCTTCACAAACGAACCGAATGAAAATGATCTAACTGCATATTTGATGTTCAGTAATAATATAAACATAGAAGGTAAGGTAAACCGGCTTATGTCCGACCTTAATCTGAATAGTATGACAGATATCAATGGAGCTTATTTTCTTTCTGGCAGCGAGATATTTTCCATGGAAACAATCGGAGTAATTATATTTGCTGTTTTAATCGTATTTTTCTGCGGCTTCCTGCTCATCTATAATATCTATTCAATAATGCTGACACAGGACATAGGTTTTTATGGTTTGCTTAAAACCATTGGAACAACTGGCAAGCAGTTAATGCATCTGGTATCGACCCAGGTTTCTGTACTATATGCATTCTCTATTCCTATTGGACTTCTGGCTGGTTATTTTATTGGCTGGAGGGTGCTTTCACCAATTTTTATGTCTTTACAGGGAGTAATCTACCATTATGAGTTTCATCCTTTTATCATAATATTTACGGTCATTACGACCTATCTGACAGCATTTTTTTCTGCGATACTGCCAGTAAAGAAGATAAAAAACATATCCTGTCTGGAAGCAATGAGAAAAGAATATAAGATACATATGAAAGCAGGGATAAAGCATTCTCATAATGGAGCAAAACCATGGCGTTTGGCTCTGTCTAATCTGTACAGGAATCCGAAAAGAACCACAATCATGATAGTATCCATCGTACTATCCATTACCCTGTTTCAGTTTAGCTATATAGCAGTGAAGCTTATGGCTGCGGTTATGAATATTCAAAACGCTGAATTCTGCATTTTCGATGCCAATGAAAAAATAACATATAACACTATTATGGGATATAGCATATATGATTATGAGCCTGCTGTTGAAGACCAGCCCTATTATACTAATCATGATAAAAAACTATCAGAGAACATGATCGAAATGATTAAACAAATGGATGGGGTAATAAAGGTTGTCCCAATTTATACCACCACCAGGAGTGCTGCAATTAAAGAAATGGCAGCAAACTACATTACAAAACAAAATGGCAATGAGAAAGATTTGGATACACTAAATCGTATCAGGAATTTAACTTTAGTTAGAGATAGAATTGAAGCATACGTCTACGGAATACCTGAGGAAGGACTGGAATATCTTGAGGATTCCATATTGTCAGAGAGTGCGCTAAATGAGTTAAAGAATACCTTTGATAGGGATAGGTTTAGTAAAAGTGGATATGCTTTAGTAAATTCCATGGCTTTTTCTGAAGCAAGTGGCCAGTATCTATCCTATTATCTACCTGGCGAGGAGCTTTCTTTGGACTTTTTTAAGAAGAAATATCAAGTGATGGCGATAGCTAAATATGGGCGTGCACCTATTCGCAAACTGACAAGCTTTGATGCCTACCCTATTGTATCCCTGGATATCTATTTGTCCTATGAAGATTTCATGCAAGAATTTGATGAATATGACATTATGGCGATTAATGTATTTACTGATGATGGATATGAGGATAGCGTAAAGGAACAACTGGAATCAATGAGCCTGGGTCCAACTGTAGTTGTTAGGGATAAACGGGAGCAATTAACTGAATATGAAAAACGAATAGTTTCAATACAGATAGTTTGCTATAGTTTAAGCTTCATCGTATTCCTTATAGGTATATTAAATTATCTAAATACCATGATCTGCAGTATTAATGAAAGAAGAAAGGATATGGCCCTCCTTCAAATCGTAGGTATGACAAATACTCAACTAAAATCTATGCTTCTTTGGGAGAACATATACTATATCGGATTTGCCATCCTGTTTAGCAACCTTATTAGTCTACCATTGCTCATGTTCATCTTTAAGAAAGCCTTTCAAGCAAAAATAACGATCAATGCGTATCCTGTCATAGGAATGTCCGTAGCCCTTATTATTATTGCTGCCATCACTTTAATAACAGTAAGTCGGAGAATACAAAAGAAGAGACCAATTGAACGACTTCGTTTCGGATAATTTTAATAAAAGGCACCTTATCCTATATTATGGGCAGGGTGCCTGATATATTTGCCTATATTCTTAAATACAATAGCCTGTATAACAAAAGATGCTGACTTATATAGCCTAGGCACTATATCATCGCTTTTTTCATATAACATATTGTGTACACATCCGTGGTAGATGTTGCAAGCATCTTTTTTAATAACGCGATCAACTGCTGCATTATCAATTTTTGTCAGCAATTCATCAAGAGTACCTACAATCGGTGTGGTATTATAATAAAACTGAAATAAAAAGGTATATGGATAGTGCTGTCTCTATAACCATAAGCTATACTCATTATTCTTTCATGATATCTGTTTTCAGCAAACCATAAATATAATAGTCACACCATGTATTAACCATTTTTCCTTGCCTAATCATACCCTCACGAGTAAAACCGCACTTTTCAAGAACCTTCCATGAAGCAATGTTCCGGGTATCCACATCAGTCCAAATGCGCTGCAATTCTGTATAGGTAAAACAGAAATCAATAATTGTCTTCGCGGCTTCTGTCGCAAATCCCCTTCCCTGGTATGCGTTAGCAATACGCAGAGCCATTTTAGCCATTCGGTTTTTTTCTATTAAATAAATCCATGCTTCACCAATAACCTTCTTGTTTTCATTCAAGACTATGCCCCAATGAAAACTCTTTGTGTTTTTTCGCCCCCTTCAAACAATAATTCTGGATTTTTATCCATTTTCTCTGCCGGCTTGCCCCAATAGGTATACATAGTCTTATCCGGCATCCATTCTTTTAACGCCGGAATATCAGATGGAATCAACTGTCGAAGTGTCAGACGCTCTGTCCGCAAAATTGGCTTGTTTACAATATAATCTGCAAGTGCCATGACAATACCCCTTTTAATTAAATTTCTCACCAGTCAAATGCTATTCTCATTTAAATTTATCAAGCGATCGATATCTTAATTTTACAAAGTATGAACTATACTTCAACCACTTTTTTTATTTACCAGAATATAAGAATAAAAATAAGGGTTTCCTGACATCGTCTCTTCAGGCAGAACCGCCGAGAGAAAACATCAATGTTTGAAACCCTTTATTTATAGGAATTTTGAGTTTGTTATTTATCTACACTTTCGATATCAAGACTAAGTTCTCAACGTGCTTAGTCCAAAGAAACATATCAGCCATCCACTTTGTACCTTTTAACGTTTCCTATACTTTTTAACGAAAGGTAGGATTTCACTTAAAGGGGGGTGCATCTTTTAACGAAAGGGTGCAAATTAGTCTAAAATCCGCTGCTGAAATCAGGCATAATTAACCCTAAAAACAACGAAAGCCCTTGAAATCAAGGACTTTGCATTGTATCACTTTTTAAGTGATAATATGGTGGAGGCGAGGGGAGTCGAACCCCTGTCCGAAACCATTTCCACCAGTGTTTCTACGGGTGTAGACTGCAATTTGCGCCAGTTCAGTATCCCTTGCGGGACTTGAGCCAGCATTTCCCTCCGGCGGGCCTCTGCAGTCGAAGTTCCGCCTTCGGTAGCCTTTAGATCGGGTTCAGCTCAAGGCTACCACTGAACCAGTTCCGGAATTTGACCTTCCCATTCCTAAGGCCTGACTTAATGACGCCAGCTACCCGAGGTGCAGGAACCCCGGACTGACGGGCTGCCTTTATTAGGCAGCAGCTAAAGCGAAATTATCGTTTTTAGCGTTTATTTTAGTCTCTCGTTTTTTAAAGAGGCCAACGAGAATCCTCTACCCGCTGCACTGACTTCAACGATCCCGTCGAAACCAATACGCCCCCATGAATCAGGAATGACCGCTTCTGGATTTGATGCGGCACCCTCTCACAAAGATAGGTTTTCCACTTTTTGATTTTCCAATGTCCACCTGCACGACCCTTATCGCATATGTTCCTTGAGTTTACGGTCGATCTCGCGTCTGGCATCCCGCTCAGCGATGTCGGCACGCTTGTCATACAGCTTTTTGCCCTTTGCGACTGCCAGCTCTACTTTCACTTTGCCCTTCCTGAAGTAAAGCCTCAATGGGATCAATGACATCCCCTTCTGCTGCGTTACGCCGATGAGCCGGTTGATCTCACTCTTGTGAAGCAGCAGCTTGCGGTTGCGCAAGGGGTCCTTGTTGAATATGTTGCCCTGCTCATACGGACTTATATGCATGCCGCTGAGTATTACTTCACCGCCCTCGATGGTGGCATAGCTGTCTTTCAGATTTACCTTGCCCTGCCTTATCGATTTCACTTCAGTACCTGACAGTACTATGCCGGCTTCTATCGTCTGCTCGATAAAGTAATCGTGCCTGGCCTTCTTATTCTGAGCGATGACTTTTATCCCTTCATTTGCCATAACATAAGCCTTCCATAAAACTCTGCCGATAAAAATAACCCTTTGCGAAAAGGGTTCTGGTGTTTCTCTTCTCGGTCTGTTCGATTATCATTATAACTGCAAAACATGCTCTGTGTCAAGTAAGCCGGGCAATGGAAAACGCCGGTCGAACGCTCCCATTGCCCATCTGTAGTATGTCATGGTATCTGTTTCTGCACCACCGTGCTTTTCTTCCACTTGCCGAGTATGTAGTATATGAACAGCAGCGTGCCTGCACCGAGGCTGGCTGCCGGCGCCGCGATCCCCAGCCCCATCAAACCTTTGTCCAGCACTACTCCGAAGATTATTGCCAGCGGGATGCGGAAGCCCAGTGAAGCCATTATGCCGCCGACGGATGAGATGATAGTATGCCCGGAACCCGTTATTATTCCATTGAGGCAGAAAGTCGCCGGCACGATGATATAGTCCAGTGAGAATGTGCGTATGTATTCGACACCGGCCGCAATCATTTCCGGATCATCGCCGAACAGCGCAAGTATCTGTCCCGGGAACAGCTGAGTAATCACAAATACAACAAATGTTACTGAAAATGCAAGTACGAAACCGGTGTGGAATGTCTTCTTAGCCCTGTCCACCATACCTGCCCCCATATTCTGCGCCACCATGGCAGAAACTGACGAACCCACTGCGATTGCAGGCAATATCGCAAAGCCATTGTATTTGCCTACGATCCCCACTGCCGCCGAAGCGGCGACCCCCATTCCATTTGCAATGGTCGTCAGGACCAGAAATGAAAAGTTGGTTATAACATTCTGTATGGAAACCGGGATGCCTATCTTCAAAAGTGTTCTGAATCTGTTTAAGTGAAACTTGAAGGACCTGAGCCTGAAATCAAAATCAAAGCCGCTTCGTTTCAGATAAACTATACATGCGATCATACTCACAGCCTGCGAAATAACTGTAGCAAGGGCTGCCCCTGCCGCTTCCATCCCGAACACTCCTACAAATAACAGGTCAAGGATGACATTTATCCCGCATGCAATCGAAACAAAGATCAAAGGCCTCTTGCTGTCGCCCAGGCCGCGCAGTATAGCTGAAAATGCATTGTAACCAAAAATGAATATGGTACCGGTCAGTGTTATGTTAAGATAGTCCCTGGCTTGTCCATATGCCTCCGGAGGTGTCTGTATCAGCTTAAGTATAGTATCCGAAAGCAGCATCATCGATACGGTCAGTACAACTGCTGCAGCGAGCAGAAAGGTTATCAATGTGCTTATGGATTCGCGCATAGCCTGCCTGTCATTGGAGCCGAGATATTGCGCTATCACCACAGTCCCGCCAACACTGAGACCGATCACAATGTTTGTCATGATAAAAGTGACCTGTCCGCCGATGTTCACTCCTGATATCCCTGCAGGTCCGCAATAATTCCCAACGATGAGCATGTCTGTAACATTGTAGAGCGTCTGTATCAGGTTGGAAAGCATGAATGGAAGTGCAAACCTGATGAGCTGCATCACGACGCTGCCTTGTGTAAGGTCCTTTTCAATTGTGCTTTTTTGCATTTTGTCACCGCCTGTGATACATGATGGGGATACTCATATAAATATACAATATCAGCGGCTATTTGGCAATAAAACCATTACTGTCTCACTTTATATAAGTCGCCTGCCTGCATCCTTAAGGTCATTGAGCAGGCTCCCGGGCACTCTCAGATCACCTCTGCCCACACCTATCTCTATATCCGGCTTGAAGCTGCCATGAAAATCACTGCCTCCGGTGACCTTCAGACCTTTCTTTTCTGCCAGCTCCAATAGTTCCCTCGTCTGCTCCGGCGTATTCTCTGAATATAATGCTTCGATACCTTTAAGACCCGCAGCCTTCAGCCTTTCGAGCACATCAGCCAGTTGTTCCGCCGGCAGTCCCAGGTGTATCGGATGTGCCAGGACCGGGACCCCGCCTGATTGCAGGATCGCCGCTATTCCCTGTTCCGGCGTCAGTTTGTCCTTTTTCACATATGCAGGTCTACCGGCTGCAAGGTATTTATCAAAGCCCTCTTCTACACTTGCTGTATATCCCTTCTCCATCAGCACCCTCGCTATGTGAGGACGTCCTACTATCCCGCCATGGGCTTTCGCCCTGACCTCATCCATCGTTATGTCGAATCCCATTTCATTGAGCTTTGCCACGATCCTGGGATTGCGCTGCTCTCTTTTCCTGCGGAGTTCCTCCAGGGTCATCAGTATGGACTCATAATCGCCGTTGAAAAAGTACCCGAGCAGATGCATCTCGGGCTCATATGTCATGTCCGTCCCGTTCATGACGAGTTCACCAGCCGCCCTGATGTGTGGAGTTGTTCCGCCGGAGTCCGGCCGCACCGGGCTATCGCCTTTCCATTTGCTGCCGCCTTCACAGGCCAGTATCCCCCAGCCGGAAAGAGATACACTTATCTCCACCCCGGCGATCACCTCAATGCCGGTTTTGATGCCTGCTTCAAGTGCATCCTCCACTCCCGCGACTGTGTCATGGTCAGTAAGTGCCACAGCCGACAGGCCACGTTCATACGCATGCCTGACAAGCTCCGCCGGTGTCATGCTGCCGTCAGATGTCGTAGAATGCGTATGGAGATCGATATATTTGCCATTATAGTCTGAAAAATCTGTCATAAGCTGAACCCCTTCTCGTTGGATGTCGATGTACTCAGTTTTAGTCTGCTCCGGACCCATTGCTGTGCTCAGCATCAGTTCTGGCCAGCCCTCAGCCGGTCGTTTCGATTCTCGTCCATTCCGACCAACTCCCCGGCCGATAGCATCGATTCTCTATCCGGCCGGCATCAATACTCCCAGCCCTCACATTCGGAAGGCGGGAAACTCCCGTCATATATCATTTTCAGCAGGCCATCCAGTATCTTCAGCGCTCTGACAGCCTGCCCGCTGCCGATCAGCCCTTCCTCCAGCGCCTGTGCCAGCTCATCCGCGTCCAGCAGCATTATCCTTCCATCCGGATATATTTTTATATCCAGCAACAGATCGTTTATAGTGTATGTATCAGTCACAGGATCATAATCTGTCTCTATTATATCGCAGTACCAGTACAGGAAGTTCCCTCCGCTGTCATAAAACCTGCCGATTTTGTAACCCTTCTTTAAAAAAGTACATGAAATTCCTCCGCAAAAATCCTGTCTCGGTCTGATGCTTGACCATCTCGTCACAAGCAGCTCATCGCTCCTGTGCAGCACTTCATCTTCGGAAATATCGACGACTTCATATGGAATGTATCTCCTGCGCAACACTGTCGGTTTTTTCATGATTTCTCCTCATTCCTGTGACATATTAGCTTAATTATACCCCGACTGAATATGTCCCGAAACATTTATTCAGCAATTCGGCTTATTTATGGATATGACTATTTCCCATTATTTGCCATGTGCAGCCGTATGTGTTAAAATGCTATATGCAAATGTGCAAAAGAACAGGACAGGAGGTACTTAATGAAGCGTTCCGGAAATTGCAGCAATTGCGCCAGGGGAACAAGCATCAAAGTGAATCCTGACATTCTCTGCAGCATACATGGGGTGGTTTCAAGAAATTACAGGTGCTCCAGGTATGTGAGGAAGGTGGCGCAATGGTCTACTGAGGCACCCAGGACCAGCTATGATGCCCAGTGGAGCAACAAGTGCATAGACTGTGAATTCTTCACGCTGACATATCCCGGTTCAGAGCACGACCCGTCCACTGGCTATTGCAAGCTTTTTACAGTCAGACAGTACGACGGCACTGCAAAAAACGCCTGCTCAAAATTCAGCAGAAAGCCTGAAAGAAATATATCATAGAGCCACAAAGTACATATCTCCTTATCCGGATCCATTGAGATGCGCAGATCGGTCCGCCATACAATTATATGAAGAAGCCTCCTCATTTTGAGTACAGGTATATCCGTTCATTGGGATCTCAGCAGGGATCCCGTCAGCTCAAGAAAACCGTCACATTTTCCGAAATATATAACAGGTCAGCAGATGCTCCTGCATTTGCCGGTCGGGCGCGGTTTATTGCAGGACAGCCTTCCCGCCCGCAGAAACACAGCTGTTGCAGTGACCGGCAGCAGTCCCGCATTATTGCGCTTTCTGCTTTATTACTGCTGTCGATTATGGTAAAATGGATTTATAATGGAGGTATTCCCTTGATACCGAAAATATCAGATATATTTCAACAAAAGCTGAACGAGATCCAAAGCAGGGTACCTGTCAAAATCAGGGGCTCATCATACAGTGTGCCCTTCGAGAAGTATCTGTCCGATGCAGTGGATGGAGCCGCAAACGCTGCCGAAACGATCACTGACCCATCAGACACAACGGCTGCGGATCCGGCCAGTTCGGACGACCAGGGCATATCCTCTTCAGCAAAAACCACAGGCTTGCCGGATTCACTCCAAAGAGCACTGAAAGCTCTGGCCGCTTACAAATCCAACAATGTCCTTGAAAAAACTTATATAAATGCTGCAATAGAAAAGGCTATTATCGAGAGCTCGCGAAAATATCACGTGGATGCCAACCTGATCAGAGCTGTCATCAAACAGGAGTCAAACTACAATCCATACGCTGTCTCAAGGGCAGGGGCCCAGGGGCTGATGCAGCTGATGCCGGGTACAGCCGACGCGCTTGGAGTCGTAAATCCCTTTGACATCGAGGAAAATATCGACGGCGGAACCAGGTATCTGAGGGATCAGCTTGTAGCATTCGACGGAGATCTCAGGCTGGCACTGGCAGCATATAATGCAGGTCCGGGAGCTGTTGCGAGATACAATGGCATACCACCCTATGCAGAAACTCAGAACTATGTGAAAAAAGTGCTAGAAAATTACTTCAAATATTCCAATAATGAGTAGTTTTTTATTAAACTTGTCCCTCCATGTTTTCAAATTCTGACACCTGTAATCCACACAATCCACATTGTTATCCACACAAGGAATTACTACATTTTACGCGGTTTCTGAGCAATTTCCACATAATTCACAGGCAAGTTTTCACAATTATCCGCAGATTTCTGCAACCCTGTTCTCATGCCACTTAGCCCGCAATCCAGCGTCGAATGTACTTTTACAAGTACATTCCGGATCCGGGAGGAACAAAACCACTTCCGACATTTTCTGCCAATTGTCGTTTTATTCCATAATTCTCCGCTGATTATTCAAATGTGAAAATGGTATTGTAAAATGTGGAAAAATAAAAGTTATCCACAGGCAGAGCCCAGTTTAAGCCCGGGAATGGCATTCAGATCAAGTCCTGATATTTTTCCTGCTTTATATCCATAATAAGCAGCTGCTCCGATCATCGCCGCATTATCGGTGCAAAACACAGGTCTGGGATAAAACATTTCCGCGCCGATTTCTGCTGCTGCTTTCTTCATACTGCTTCTGAGCTGTGAATTCGCCGCAACGCCACCGGCCAGCGCTATCTGCTTTACGCCCTTTTGTTCAGCCGCACGTATGGTATTGTGCACAAGTACGTCCACGACTGCCTGCTGGAAGCTGGCACATACATCAGGGATACTTATTTCTGTGCCCTTCTGGGCATTGCTGTTCAGGTAGTTCAGCACAGCGGTTTTCAGCCCGCTGAAGCTGAAATCCAGCGAACCATCGCTGAAGTATACCCTGGGAAAATCGACAGCAAAGCTGTTTCCTGTCCCGGCCTGTACATCTATGAGCGGTCCCCCCGGATATCCAAGCCCCAGGGCGCGTGCCGTCTTGTCGAATGCCTCACCGGCTGCATCGTCACGTGTCTGACCCATTATCTCAAAATCATTGTAATCCGCAACATATACGATATGGCTGTGACCACCGGATACGACCAGGCATATGAAGGGAGGTTCCAGCTTTTCGTGCTCCAGGTAGTTTGCAGCGATATGTCCCTCGATATGATGGACGCCCACCAATGGCTTTCCTGTGGCAAAAGCCAGTGCCTTGGCGGCTGACAGCCCGACCAGCAGAGCTCCGGCAAGCCCGGGGCCGTATGTCACTGCTATCACATCTATCTGATCCAGGGTGACAGAAGCCTCCTCAAGCGCCTGCCCGACCACAGGCAAAATAAGCTCCACATGCTTGCGTGATGCTATTTCGGGCACTACTCCCCCGAATTTTTTATGGATATCGATCTGCGATGAGATTATGTTGGATCTGACCCTTCTCCCGTTCTCAACAACGGCAGCAGAGGTCTCATCACAGCTCGTTTCCAGAGCCAGTATGAGGATGTCTTCCGTATTTACGTCAACCAATTGGAACACCTTCATTTATACAGATTTCGTATAAGCAGATATACAATATGTATGATATCCCAAATGAACCCTATTTACAAGGCGGGTTTTTCAAGGATATGCAAAAAGAAGCACGGAGCTGTGACTCCATGCACAAATAAGGGAAAACGCTAATGTCCACTTTGATTATAGCAGGCTGCGGGCAGTAGTTAAATAGTCCCTTGTTCCCTGTTGCATTAGGTAAATAGTCCCTGCAATATGAGACTTTAGTCCTATATTGCAGGTCAATATGTTTCGCATGCACGGGACCTCATTCTATCAGGTATGCATCATCTCAGCAGAGCAGTGGCTATGACTATGGCCCCGAGTACGAGCCTGTAGACGGCAAAAATGCCAAAGCCTTTTCTTCTCAGATACTCGAGAAGGAATTTTATACTGAACAGGCCCACGACTGCCGATGTCAGTATGGCTACCATGAACGGAAAGGCGTCCACGGGAACACTGATAAGATCTTTGGCCTTATAAACGCCACTCAGGAATATAAAGGGTGTGGAAAGCAAAAATGTAAACCTGGCCGCGTCCTCTCTTTTTATCTTCATTGCCCGGCCTGCAGCCATGGTTATGCCTGAACGCGATACGCCCGGTATCATGGCCAGCGCCTGCGAAACCCCTATCAGAAAGCTCCTTTTGGGGCCGATATCCATGAGCTCGACCTCGGAGCGTGAAAATCTGTCGGCGACATAAATCACGATACCCATTACTGCGAGCATAATGCCGATCAGCAGGGGATTCCTGAAGGTGGTCTCCACATGCTCCTCGAAAATCAGTCCGAGTACCCCTCCTGGTACACAAGCCAGTACTATGTACCAAAACAGCTTACCCTCCGGTGATTTCACATCGGTCAGGCCAGCCCTGATGAGATTGATCCAGTCTTTCCAGAAGAATATGATCACCGCTGCCAGAGTACCCAAATGCAGTGCTATGTCAAATGCCAGGCCGGGATCCTTCCAGCCGAAAAACCACGGTGCCAGCGTTATGTGCGCTGTGCTCGATATCGGTAAAAATTCGCCCAGCCCCTGCAAGATGCCGTAAATAATCGCTTCCAGCAAACTCATTTTGATTCCCCCCGAATGCCAGTTTATTACACCTGCGTGCAAAAGAAGAACTATCCCTCTCAGGATAACACATTACAGGACGCGAGTATACAAAAAACTGCGACTGCGGCAGCATTGTTTATCTCCCTACAGATATATACCTGGGATCCGGTTTTATGTCTGTGTTTCATCAAAAACTTTTTTCTATGGCGGGGGAAGCGGCAAAGACAGACACCGCCGGTTTTTGTACCGGTATTTCCCCGTCCTGCTGCAGTTCGCCCGGATGGAATATATGCCTGATGACTTCTGTGATATCATCGACGGGCAACACTTCGATCCCGATATTTTCAAATGTTTCCTGCCAGTTTTCCCTGGGTATCAGGACCGTGTTGATGCCTGCCTGCCTTGCAGCTTCCACCTTGGCAGCCACTCCGCCAACAGGCTTCACCTTGCCCCTTATGGATATCTCGCCGGTTAGTGCTATATCGCTGCTCACAGGCAGATTGAAGATCGCTGAATATATCGCGGCGGCTATCGCTATACCTGCCGATGGTCCATCTATAGGTATCCCGCCAGGGAAGTTGAGATGTATGTCATATTCTCTCGCGTCCACATTCAGGAACTTTTTCAGAACAGTCAACACATTTTCAACAGAAGACTTTGCCGAGCTGATCCTTTTCAGCTTATGGCCTCTGCCGTCCATTTCTTCCTCTTCGACTATGCCGGTGACCTTGATGGCACCCTTGCCGGACTGGACCTTCATTGCTGTGACTTCTATGTCGATGACGACACCGGTGGCATTGCCGAAAACAGCAAGCCCGTTGATGCATCCCACCTGCTTCTCCTGTGCCGATACCTTCTTTTCGATCCTGGGACTGTAATGTCCGAATTCAACTACCCATTCGATGTCCTTCCTGGTGATGGTGCTGCGCTCCTCAACGTGTATCACTCCTCCGGCTATCTGGATTATGTTGACCGCATCTCTTCCATTCTGCGCATATTTCGCAATCAACTCAGCGCAGCCCTCTTCCATCCTGAAACCACCCCTTTTTGCCGCATTACTGGCTATTACAGCTATTTCATCGGCTGTGAGAGGTCTGAAATATATTTCGACACATCTTGAGCGAAGAGCCGGCGGCAGCTCCTCTGCCGTCCTGGTCGTGGCTCCGACAAGTCTGAAATCGGCCGGCAGCCCCTTCTGGAATATCTCATGTATATGTGCCGGGATATTGGTGTCTTCAGTGCTGTAATATGCGCTTTCGAGCATCACCTTACGGTCCTCCAGCACTTTCAGCAGCTTGTTCATTTGTATGGGATGCAGCTCACCGATCTCGTCGATGAACAGTATGCCCCCGTGTGCTTTGGTCACGGCACCCTGTTTAGGCTGAGGGATACCGGCTACACCGTATGCACCTGCACCCTGGTAGATCGGGTCGTGTACGGAACCGATCAGAGGATCGGCAATACCGCGCTCATCAAACCTCAGTATCGTTGCGTCTACCTCGACGAATTTGGATTCTCTCCTGAAAGGAGATATAAGCATCTGCTTTGCCTCTTCGAGTATGACTCTTGCCGCAGCGGTCTTCCCGACTCCCGGGGGACCGTAAATGATGACATGCTGCGGATTAGGTCCGCAGAGTGCGGCCCGGAGAGCCTTCAAACCCTGCTCCTGGCCGATTATATCTGTTATCGAAGCCGGTCTGGTTTTTTCAGATAAGGGTTCCGTCAGCTTTATTTCCTTCAGTCGGCGCAGCTTCTCCAATTCCTTCCGGGATTCTTTCTCAATGGCACTTTTGTTGCCCTGCTGCGATTTGAGCAGGTTCAGAAAGTAAATGCCAATTATAACTGAAAAGAAAAATTGTATTATCAGAAAGGTACTGGTCAGCATTCCATCTCCTCCTCGGATATTGCCGCATCATAAGTGTTTGTTTCTAAAATAGTATTGACATTAAGGATAAATTTATCCACGTTTCAGGGCATCAAAAAACGGGCATGGCTTCTTCAAAGCCGTACCCGTCGGTGATTTCCTGTGTCCTGTCCTGTGGAGCTGACCTCTCAGGATGCGCTTTCCTTCTTTACTCTTGATTTCTTGCCCGTTGATTTCTTGATGGGTTTCCTGTTCTCATTTATTATCAAAGTCGGTTGCGTCCTGTTTTCCACGGTATCCTTTGTAACGATGCATTTTTCAATATTATTGGATGAGGGTATGTCATACATGACATCCAGCATTATCTCCTCTATGATGGCCCTGAGCCCTCTCGCTCCGGTATCTCTGGCCAGAGCCTTGTCAGCTATCGCTTCAAGGGCATCCGGTTCGAATTCCAGCAGTGTATCGTCCAGCTCAAACAGCTTCTGGTACTGCTTTACAAGAGCATTCTTGGGCTCGGTCAGGATCTTGACCAGTGCCCCCCTGTCAAGAGGCGACAATGTGACGATCACCGGCAGTCTGCCGACAAATTCGGGTATAAGTCCATATTTGAGCAGATCCTGAGGCAGTATCTGAGCCAGTATCTTGCCGATATCTTCCTCCCGTTTGCTCTCTATCTTCGCACCAAAGCCTATGGCCCTGGTCCCTATCCTGTTTTTTATGATCTTGTCTATGCCGTCAAAAGCTCCTCCACAGATGAACAGGATGTTTGTAGTGTCGATCTGGATGAACTCCTGATGCGGATGCTTCCTGCCTCCCTGCGGTGGCACTGATGCCGTCGTGCCTTCGAGTATCTTGAGAAGCGCCTGCTGCACGCCTTCTCCGCTGACATCCCTTGTGATCGAAGGATTCTCAGACTTCCTGGCTATCTTGTCTATCTCATCGATATAAATGATTCCCTTTTCTGCACGCTCGATGTCGTAGTCGGCAGCCTGGATGAGCTTCAGCAGTATGTTTTCAACGTCCTCACCCACATAGCCCGCTTCTGTCAATGAAGTAGCATCGGCTATGGCAAAGGGTACGTTCAGCAGCCTGGCCAGCGTCTGTGCCAGCAGAGTCTTCCCGCTACCTGTCGGTCCGATCATCACTATATTACTTTTCTGTATCTCGACGTCACCGGACCTGACATCTGCGTTGATCCTCTTGTAATGGTTGTACACTGCCACGGCCAGAGACTTCTTTGCCGACTCCTGGCCAATGACATACTGATCCAGTATCGCTTTTATTTCTTTCGGCTTGGGTATATTGCTGACCTCTGCATCTGCCCTCATATCATCGAATTCTTCCTCGATGATCTCAGAGCACAGCTCGATACATTCATCACAAATATATACACCGGGGCCTGCGACCAACCTTTTGACCTGTTCCTGAGTTTTGCCGCAGAAGGAACATTTCAACTGCTTCTTCTCATCATATCTGGACATTACTCCACCCCATCTACTTCTTTCTGATCATTACCTCGTCCACTATGCCGTACAACTTTGCTTCTTCTGCCGACATGAAGAAATCCCTTTCAGTGTCTCTTTCGATCTTCTCAAGAGGCTGTCCTGTGTTTTCACTCAGTATGCTGTTGAGCCTGCCTTTGAGCTTCAAAAGCCACTCTGTACGGATCTTTATATCCGTTGCCTGGCCCTGTGTCCCTCCAAGTGGCTGGTGGATCATTATCTCACTGTTGGGGAGTGCAAATCTTTTGCCCTTTGTACCGGCCGCCAGCAGAAAAGCTCCCATGCTTGCTGCCATGCCGACACATATGGTCTGGATATCGGCCTTGACATGCTGCATCGTGTCATATATCGCAAATCCCGCTGTTATCGAACCTCCAGGGCTGTTGATGTACAACTGGATATCCTTGTCAGGGTCTACCGAATCAAGATACAGCAACTGAGCCACTACCAGGCTTGCGGTTACGTTGTTGACCTCATCGCTGAGCATTATGATCCTTTCCTTCAGCAACATGGAGAAGATGTCGTAGGAACGCTCTCCTCTGTTGGTCTGTTCAACAACAATCGGTACTAAACTCATAACTTTCCTCCTGATATTTCCCTGCCCAATATTTCAGCACTCTGAAATAGTTGAGCTTCTATATTGTTTCCCACTAAAATCATAAAATAAACTGTATATTCATTTCAGCTTTGCATTTTCAAGCAGGAATTCAACTGTCTTTCTGGCAACCAACGTGCTTCTGATATATTCTATATCATCCGGCTTTAAATGTTGCCTGAATTCTTCCTCGCTCTGCCTGTAATTTTCAGCTATTCTTCTTATTTCGCCGTCAGTGTCCTCATCTGTCGGAACGATTGCCTCGACCTTGCTGATCTTGTCGATGACCAGCTGTGTCTTGACTTCCTGTTCAGCCCGCTTTTTGAATTGTTCCCTGAAGGCGTTCATATCCATACCTGATATTTCAAGGTATTTCTCCAGGTCGAGACCCTGATACATGAGTCTCATCGCAAAATCATTCACCAGGTTGTCTATGTGTCTTTCTATCATGACCGGAGGAATGTCCACAGTTGCATTCTCCACTACTTTTTCGATCACTTTGTCTTCGTTTTCATGGCGCGCATTGTGCTCTGCCTTTTCAAGGAGCTTCTTCCTCAGGTCGGCCTTGTACTCCTCCAGCGTATCGAATTCGCTGACATCTTTTGCAAATTCGTCGTCCAGTTCAGGCAGTTCCCTGATCCTGATTTCTTTGACGGTCACCTTGAAAACTGCAGCCTTGCCTGCCATTTCCTTGCTGTGGTACTCTTCAGGGAATGTTACATTGACTTCCTTCTCCTCACCCTTCGCTGCACCGATCAGCTGATCCTCGAATCCGGGGATGAATGTGCCGGAACCGAGCACCAACTCGTAGTCAGTACCTTTTCCGCCTTCAAAGGCCTCTCCGTCAACGAATCCTTCGAAGTCTATGGTAACGGTGTCGCCCGATGCCGCAGGCCTGTCCTCGACTGTCACCAGTCTCGAATTCCTCTCGCGGGCCCGTTCGATTTCCTTCTCCACATCTTCATCGGTAACGACGGCAGTGGATTTCTCGATCTCTACACCTTTATACTGTCCCAGTTCCACGTCAGGTCTGACTGTGACCGTTGCCGTGAATATCAGCGGCTGGCCTTTGCCTATCTGCTTTATATCTATTTCCGGTCTGTCCACCGGGTTTATGTCGTGTTCTTCTATTGCCTGCTCATATGCCTCAGGACACACTTCGTTTATTGCGTCCTCATACAGCACATGTTCCCCGTAGAACTTCTCCACCATGTGTCTTGGTGCCTTGCCCCTTCTGAAGCCGGGTATGTTGAACTTCTTTGCGTTTTTGATAAAGGATTTCTGCAATCCCTGTTCAAATTTTTCCGCCTCAACTTCTATTTCGAGTTGAACGACATTTTTACCTGCATTTTCCACTTTAACTTGCATCTGATTTCATTCTCCCATCATTAAAGATTGTCCTGATTCGACAAAACTTACGGGGGTAGGCATACCCCCTCGATTATCCCATACATTATAACAAAATATTATCGTAAAGCCAATACAAAACATTTTTTTGTTGAAATATTGCCCGCTGCCGCACATATACAGTTTTTATGTCCTAAATCACTCGTACAGCAGTTGGGGCATAAAACCCAGATGGTCGGCTGCCACCAGCCTGAACATGATCCCGTCGAGCATCCCTTCTACGGCATCTCTGCAGGCATCCCCGTGTAAATGCCCATATATGCAGAGTTGCACATCATATTTCTTCATAATGTCTATAAAACCGGAATACTCTCCCCTGGAGTCATACGGGGGATAATGCAGTGCCGCGACAATCACATTATCCGCAAATGCAGGGTTGGATGATATGTCCGACTTGCCTCTTTGCAGCGAAAGCTCAAGTCTCTGAATCTCCCTCTGGTATATTCGTTCATCCTCGGCACTGAACCCGGTTTCTCCTGGAATTTCCCAGCCTCTCGTCCCGCAGATCGTCACGCCCTCGATGCTGAAGCTGTTGTTGTGCATGAAGCTTATCGAAGAAAACCCGTTCTCGCTGACGTATCTTTCCATCTTGCTCCTGGTAGTCCACCAATAATCATGATTCCCCTTCGATATTATTTTCTTCCCCGGCAGTTCATGGATAAACCTGAAGTCCTCATAAACCTGATCGAGATAAGTAGCCCACGAAATATCCCCGGGAACGACAACATAATCGTCCTCCCCGACTGCGGAGCACCAGTTTTCCCTCAGCTTGTCCATATAGTTGGCCCATCTCGGCCCGAACACATCCATGGGCTTGGCGACACTCAGCGCCAGATGGAGATCTGATATCGCAAACAGCGCCATAATCCATTCCTTTCCTCCGGAGATGATCCTCCACTTTTTATATCAGGGGACAGTCCTGCATTTTCCTATAATTATCACCATTCTGCCGGGAAAACTCACCCTGTTTTCCGACATCAGAAATTTCAGGGGACAGTTCTCCATTTTTTGCTCTCATCTTGTCGAGCGGAAAAAATCATACAGCTTTTCTGCCATTGCCCTGCTTATACCCTCCACTGCATGAAAATCGTCCACGCCCGCCTGCCTCATGCGGGACACTGAACCGAAATGCTTAAGCAGCGCCTTCTTTCGCTTTGGCCCGATCCCCTCCACTTCGTCGAGTATGGACCGGGAGTACCTTTTTGACCTCAGCTTCCTGTTGTACTCCAGTGCAAACCTGTGAGCCTCGTCCTGTATCGATGTGACCAGTCTCAGAACGGCGAGATTCCCGGTCAGGTCCAGTTCATCCCCCGGCACCACCAGCCCGCGGGTCCTGTGCCTGTCATCCTTGACCATGCCGCATATGGGAATATCCATCCCCAGTTCCTGCAGCACCTGCTTTGCAGCATTTACATGGCCGATACCGCCGTCCACCATTATCAGATCGGGCAGCTTGCTGAACCTGCCCTGCTTATTTTTATCGGTATCATGCCCCGCCGCCTCAGCCCTTTCCACTGCTGCACGCTTCAGTCTTCTGTACAGCACCTCCTGCATACTCGCATAGTCGTTCTGGACATCGGTAGACCGTATCCTGAAACGCCTGTATTCCTTTTTCGCCGCTGCCCCGTCCTCGAATACCACCATTGATGCTGTTATTTCAGAGGATCCTGTATTTGATATGTCATAAGCCTCGATCCTCCCGGGCGTCCCGTCGAGTCCCAGCATCGCGGAAAGTTCTTTCAGAGCTTCCTTCACTCCTTCTGCTTTCCTCATTTCTTCATTGAAGCGTTCCAGTTCGATCCTTGCATTCTTTGCGACCATTTCCACCATGCGGACTTTATCGCCTCTTTTGGGTACCCGCACATACACCCTGGCACCCCTTTTCGTACTGAGCCAGTTTTCGATGAGCTCCTTGTCCTCGACATCGGCACCTGTAATGATTTCCGGCGGTATCATTTCTGCTGTTCCATAAAACTGCTTGAGGAATGATGACGCAGTCTCCGTCAGTTCAGCCTCTCCGCTGCCCTCGATAATGAAATACCTTCTTCCGAGCACTTTACCGTCTCTTACGAAAAACACCTGGATGCATGTATCTGTTTTGCTGGCTGCAAATCCGACCACATCCTGATCTGCACCTGCCACCGAGAAGACCTTCTGCTCCTGGGTAATTTGCCTGATGCTCAGCAGCTTGTTCCTCAAGGCGGCTGCCTGCTCAAAGTCCAGTCTTTCGGCCGCTTCCTGCATCTGCATCTCCAGCCTTCTGATTATCGCATCCTGCTTCCCATCCAGAAATGAACAGACATCCCGCACTACCTCCTGGTACTCTTCCCTGCTCACATGGCCTGAGCATGGTCCCAGGCACTGATTTATATGGTAATACAGACAAGGCCTGTTTTTGCCTGCATCTCTGGGCAGAACGCGTTTACACGTACGTATCGGGAATATCTTCCGGATCAGGTTTATTGTTTCCCGTACTGATTGGACATTGGGATAAGGGCCGAAATATCTGGCTCCGTCATCGTCGATCCGCCTCGTCATATATATCCTCGGATATTCCTCGTTTGTTGTTATCTTGATATAGGGATATGTTTTATCGTCCTTGAGCAGCACATTATACCGCGGCTTTATGTCCTTGATCAGATTGCACTCCAGGATGAGTGCCTCGATCTCCGTATCGGTGACGATATATTCGAACTCCGCGATTTTTGCCACCATTGCCTCCACCTTGGGAGAATGGACGGCAGAATCCTGAAAATACTGCCTGACTCTGTTTTTCAGCGACTTTGCCTTGCCGACGTATATGACAGAGCCGTTTTTGTCCTTCATAATATAAACGCCCGGTTTATCGGGCAGTTTTGTAAGCTCTTGCTGAATATCGAACATGTCTAGACATTCTCACCTGTATCTGACAATAAGTAACTTTCCAGTTCCGAAACAGCTTCGGCTTCGTCACTGCCTTCTGCTGTCAGCAATATGACCGAATCGCCCTTTATGCCAAGTGACAATACCCCCAGCAGACTCTTGCCGTTGGCTTTTCTTTCGCCCTTTGTTATCCATATGTTCGACTCAAAACCGGTAGCCTTCTGTATAAAAATCGCTGCAGCCTTCGACTGCAATCCCTGCGGGTTCTTTATCAGAATTTCCTTTGAAATCATTTTTACCTCCGTTTACTATGCTTTACTCTTCCGTTGCGTATATTCAGGCAACTACCCGGACAGTGAAATCCATAATAGCCGGATGTACTCTGAAAGTCCGCTTGCCGCAGGCCCTGCTCCGTCGGACATCTTACGCACTTCTTCAGCTGCCTGACACATCTCAATTATACCAAATGTATTTTCTATATACCACATTATCTTTTTTGAGAAAAGTCCCTCCCGATAAAAAAGGCTCAAGCCTGAGCTTGAGCCATCTTATCAGTACCGGTATTCAATTGATCTTCATCCCTGACTCCTTTGCGTTATGATCCGCTGTCAGGATCCAGCCGCGACCATGTCCCCCGCCATGTCCGCTTCGCCGCTACGTCTGTGTCTTCTGCAATGTCCACATTGCTTTTGCATCATCGTTTTTATATCTCCCCCCGGACCTTGCGCCCGGTTGCCCTTATTTCTCTGTCGCCTGTGTTTCCTTCTCTGCGTTTGGCTTGTTGTTTCTCAGATAGTGCAGTTCCATCAATATACCCATTCCGAAGGAATATATGATGAAATTGATCAGCCCTGTCACTATGGTTGCCAGTAAAATATTCTGCTGAGGGATTATCAGCAGAACGATAAGCTTTACCAGGGTGGCAGTAATCAGCCCCGTAATGAACTCAATGTAAATGCTGTTTTTCTGACTGAACGCCTTGAGGATCATCCTTCCGATATATATGCATGCCGGGATTGTGGATAATATCAGCAATATGATATACAGGATCGGGGCTATCAGCGTCAGCAACAGTATCGCCAGCAGTGAAGTCGCTCCGATGAATGACAGTGTGCCAAGTACCAGTTTCCTTCCCGGATTCTTCTCCAGGTTTTTGGAAATCATGCTGTATTTAGCTTTGGATATCAGGATCGTCAACAGCCCCGTCAGCAGTACGGCCAGCATGAACAATACCAGAAGGGTAAGCCTGAGGTATAGAAATGCATCGATGTCCAGATTCATGGCCTCACCGAGTATCCTTACTTCCCGGCCGTGGATAACAGCTCCTCCGGACCTCTCAACAGAGCCGATGGATATTACATCTTTGGCGATCCTGGCTCCGTCCCTCAGTGTCATTTTCCCAAATACCGTTACCACCTGCCCGGCTACCTCAGCATCTATTTCCGAATCGCCGAATACGGTGATGACATGACCACCTACCCGGTCTTTGACTACAACATCTCCAAGGACTACTATGATATTCCCCTGGACAGGTCCGGTGACTTCTGCATCTTCAAAAATCTGTATCCTGTCGCCGCTTTCAGAGCTTACACGGATGCCTTCTGCAAAAACCGGAGTGGCTGCTGCCATCAGAAGTATGAAAACAATAAGGAGCGCCGTCAGCTTTTTCATTCAGCTTCCTCCCCTGTACGTGTGCCGACATAATGGATAAGTCTCTGGATCGCCAGCACCGTAAGAATCAACACTATAAACACATAATAGTATGATCTGACGATGGAGAATGCGATATCTGCCACCACCACAAGTGCATTGACAAGCAGTCCCGCCAGATCCTTCACAACTCCGAATACTGCGGCGGTCACAGTCGAGAATGACCCGAAGTATTCACCAAGTCTTTCAAATGCGCTGAATACACTGACCTGCTTCATATCAGCCACAAAGATAAACAGCAGGATAATGGAAAGGAGAGTTGCGCAGTTGTACAGCAATACTACCCTTTTCGAACTCTTTTCTCTGCGCTGTTGCTCGATGGATGCCACTTTCTCCATGACTCTGGCTTCAAAATCCTCCGGAGGCTCTATTTCCACCTTCGCATCAAGCGTTGTGAATATGGCTTCCATGCAACTGAATTCATCATTGCAGTCCCTGCAGACCTTCAGATGCTCTCTGAACTGTATTTCCCCGGCTTCGTCCATTTCGCCGTCGAAATATTTCATCATGAGCTCCTTCGATGTTTCGCAGTTCATAACGCCTCCTCCTTTCTTTCCTGCATCAATGCTTCCCTGAGCATCAGCCTTGCGCGATACAGTCTGTTTTTTATTATGGTCATGGGCTGATCAAGCACTCTGGTCATTTCTTCATACGACAATCCGTTCTGGTGGAACAGTATTATCGGTGTCCTGTATTTCTCGGGCAGCTCCTGTATCGCCCTTCGCAACCTTTCAGCCCGTTCCTTCCTCAGATAGCTTTCCTCCGGTGTGTCCACGCCGTCTGAGAAATCCTCGATCTCCTCTATCGGCGTTGAATTCACCTTCTTTTTTCTGTATATGTCAAGACAGAGGTTGGTAGCAATACGAACCGCCCAGGTGGAAAACTTGTATTTGGGATCATACCTGTCAAGGGCTTTGTAGATCCTGATAAAGACCTCCTGGGATACGTCGCTGACCTCGTCCTTGTCATTGATCATATTATATACGACGCTGAATATCAACTTTTTATATCGTGTCACAAGTTCTTCAAAATACTCATGCTGCCCTGCAAGACACTTCTGTATCAGATCGTAATCGGTCAGCTCCAATCGGTTCTCACCACCTTGCCTATATATGATTATACGACAAAGTGAGTTTCTTGTCTGCAAGAAGACAGGGGACACTTCTCAGCAAAGCAGAAAAGGTTACGGGCGGAGAAATGTCCCTGTCGATAGGCTTACATAGGACTCTTCTCACCAAAGCAGAAGAAGTTGTGGGCGGAGAATTGTCCCTGTCCTTAGTCCGGATAACTTCCGATATAATATCAGGGGACAGGGTAAATTTTGAGAAGTGTCCCTTTCCAAAAATGAGAACCGTCCCCGGGGTGATGCTGTGAACGTAACGAATGTGACCCGCAATACCGTACTCGCAAGCAATTGCGAAGTCGCATCGACCTTTTTCGCAAGGCTCAGAGGGCTCCAGTTCAGAAAAGAGCTGCCGCCCGGTCATGGTATGCTCATTACTCCCTGTAATTCGATCCATATGTTTTTCATGAGATTTCCCATCGACGCCTTGTTTATAGATCCGGAAAACAGGATAGTCCATATTTGTGAAGGGATAAAACCGTGGAGAATATCCAGGATCGTCAGAAACGCATGCTGCGTATTGGAATTGCCCTCAGGCACTGTTTCCTCGACAGGTACTGCCACAGGTGACCTTCTGGAGATGAAGCCCTGACTGCGGCAAGTTATGTGACCGCCGGGTCTCTATACCTTCAGCCGCTTCCACATTATTATGGCATCCTCATTGTTGTCTGAATAATATGCCTTCCTCATGCCGCCATCTTCAAACCCATACTTCATATATATAGACCTGGCACGACTATTGCTTTTCCTGACCTCAAGCGTAAGCGCTGTCAATCCGCGGCTTTCAGCCTCTTTAAGCAATGCTTCGACCAGGGCGCTTCCGATACCGATACACCTGAACTCGGGATGGACCGCTATGTTGGTAATGTGTCCTTCATCACACACCTGCCACATGCCCGCATAACCCACAGCCTTTCCGTCGATCAGGGCACAGAAATAAACGGCATTGTCATTATGCATGAATTCAGCCGTTAACGATTGCCTGGACCAGGGTATCCTGAAACTCAGATTTTCTACTACCGCTATGTCATCTATGTGCTCTTTGCGCGCTCTTACGATCTTCAAGCCATCCAACATCCCTGATGACATCCTCCGTCATTCCCGATTTTTCTGTGCCTGCTTTCTTGCATACTCCCTCTCAGCCTGTGAAGGTCTGAGGTAAAACGGCACCAGTTCATCGCAATCCATGCTCTCGCCTGCCGCATGCAGCGTAAGTGCCATCTGTGCGGCGGGTGCCGCCATCTGCTGGAGTGTGAAAAGAGGCATGAAGCTGCATCGCTCTCTCAGCTCTATTTTGAGGAAATCTCTGTGCAGAAGCACTCCGTCGCCTGCAAACAGGACATCTGCCCCTTCATATTTCTCTTCGATCTGTTTCACCAGTTCAGATATGTGAAGCCCCATATAGCCTGACAGATTGGTCATGACTTCATTCTGCGGCTTATAAAGTGCGGTGTAGACCTGATTGTTCCTGGCATCCATGATCGGACACACAAGTGTACCCTCAGGCACGACAGCCGCATTCGCCAGCGCGTCCAGTGAAGTTATCCCGACAACCGGCTTATCCAGCGCATATGCCATGGTCTTTATCGTTGTCACACCGATCCTCAGCCCGGTAAAAGACCCGGGACCCGTCACAGCCGCCAATACATCTATATCAGACAGTTCCAGCCTGAGACTGTCCAGCAGTTCCTTCAGCATAGGGACAAGCTTTTGTGAATGGGTTTTCATGTCCTTAATCATGAATTCAGCAAGCAGGCCGTTTTCATCGGCCACCGCTATGCCTGCTGTGGCTGTGGAAGTATCAACCGCAAGTGCTCTCACCTGCAAGCCTCCTTTCGTATTCAGCAGTCCTTTCCCCGATGAATCGTATCGTGATAGTCCTGCTGTCGGAGCGGACTTGATCATTCTTTTCAATATGAACCTCAATACGCTCAGAAGGAAGTATTTCCTTTATGAGGTCCGCCCATTCAATAACGGTCACTCCGTCCCCGTCGATATATTCATAATAGCCTGTATCGAGCATTTCATCCACATCGCTTATCCTGTAGACGTCAAAATGGTATAAGGGGAGCCGCCCTTCATACTCATTGACTATTGTGAAGGTGGGACTGGTTATGTATCCGCTGATCCCGAGACCCTTTGCCAAACCCCCGGTAAACGCGGTCTTGCCTGATCCCAGATCACCGATAAGGCATACATTGTCACCTCTTTGGAGCATACTGCCCAGCTTTCGCCCCAATTCTGCCGTATCATCCGCAGAATCGGTCCGGAATTTCATCATACTCTTTTTACCACCTGACCATTTATTATAGTGTAAAGCACCCTGGACCTGAGTTCCAGCGGATGCCCGTCAATGATTATGATGTCAGCATCCTTGCCCACTTCAAGACTCCCCACCCGGTCATCTATCCCGGCTATTTCTGCAGCATTTATCGTGATCGCCCTGAGTGCTTCAGTCTCATCCATGCCTTCCTTAACTGCGACGGCAGCACACAGTGAAAGGTACTGCACAGGCGTACACGGGTGGTCTGTCATGATTGCAGTTTTAATGCCCGCTTTTGATAATATGCCCGGTGCCTTTGCACTCTGATTCCTGAGTTCTATTTTTGACCGGTCCGTCAGAAAAGGACCTGTGATCACACTGACATTCTCCTCACGCAAAATATCGGTGATCAGGTAACCTTCGGTGCAATGCTCTATCGTGATGGCAAGCCCGAATTCCTTCGCTATCCTTATCGCAGTCAGAATATCATCAGCCCTGTGTGCATGGGCCTTGAGCGGGATCTCGCCTTTGAGCACCTTAAGCAGTGCTTCCATTTTCATATCATAGTCCGGCTTGTCACAGTTCTCCTTATCAGCCTCATATTCTTCCTTCAATTCTTTGTACTCAGCCGCTTTTATCAGATTCTCCCTGAGCAGTGCGGCTGTAGCCATCCTCGTCATAGGCGCCTGCCGTTTATCGTGATATGCCGTCTTGGGGTTCTCTCCGAATGCCACCTTCATGGCTACAGGTTCCTTTATCATCATATCCTCGACTCTGCGGCCATACGTTTTCAGTGCGGCGAACTGCCCACCGATCACATTTGCACTGCCTGGTCCCGTGACAACGGTAGTGACACCGTTCTCTCTTGCCTCAACAAAGGCCCGGTCCGCATGATAGATCGCATCGATCGCACGCAAATGAGGCATGACAGGGTCTGATGTCTCATTTCCGTCATCGCCTTCGAATCCGACGGAATCCTCCCACATGCCCACATGGCAATGTGCATCCACGAATCCCGGCAAAACATGGCATCCCTTTGCATCTATAACTTCAGATGCCGCCGCTTCCAGCCTCGCCAGTTCCGCGGTGTCATCTCCCAGCGCGGTTATTTTCTCCCCTTCTGCGGCAATGTATCCGTTATTGTAATCAACACCTGTCATTGTGAGTATTCTCGCGTTTTTTACAAGCAGCATGCAAAGACCTCCTGTTGTTGTTCAAAGCTATTTTTCGGCCTGCCCTTCATCCCGGGACTGGTTTGCGCAATCATATATACACCCAATTTCGCACGGCATGCCTGCGCCGTGCCCGTACCGCATATTGCACGGATCACCGGGCCGTATATGGCCTGGTGTCTCCTTTTATACCCATAGTTTTTCACAGCCCGGCCGCCACATTAAATTTTGCTACTCCGGCATCCAGTTGTCAATGGTCCGGGTGAACCGGGTAAGTCTGGAGATGATCTATTATAAAGTTTCCCTGGTTGGTGTAAAAAACTACCCCGTAGGCTTCCCGCCCTTCCGTGACCCTGAAGGGGACCCAGCCTTCAATTATCGAGTTGGGCTCAGCGGTAAAGGGCAGCGCCATGTCACCCAGCACCGTCATGTCTTTCTCGGTATAATCGAGGAAAGCCCCGCCGGCCGCAACGTAAAGCCTGCTGATCATAAGCGGTTCGTCAGAGGTATTCGCTATCCTGACCTTTACCAGGGCCAGGAAGCCGTCGCCCCTGTCAATGGGGCCGATCCTGTCGTTCTCCACCACCATCAGCGCCCTGCTCATCGCCTTGAGCTTGCCGTTTCCGATGACCTGCCTGAAAGTTTCCGCCGAGATGAAGGTACCCTCGTTTTCGTATTCCCAAACCTGTCCATACTTGTTATACGGCTTTGTGTCGGTTATATCGGAAGCTTCATTCGCAAAAGGACGGAACACGGGGCATGAGAAGCCCCCGACAGCTCCTCCGAACTCAAAGTGGACGTATCCTGCATCCGGGTTCCTGGCCGTCACCACGACCCTTTTTATCTCACCCGGTGATATGGAGACCGGCGCTCCCTGCACCTTTGAACCTGCAATGTTGTTGCCTTCATCGTCCAGTATGGAAAACTCAATGTTCGAATCATCGATCACGATCGTTTCGCTGCCCGTGTTGCCAATATCGATCACGAGCTTCGAAGGGTTCCTGGTAAACTCCCTGATCCAGTACCTGACATTCTCGTAATAGACGGGTGTGAGCATTGAAGTCCCGCCGATACCCGCTATCTCCTCGATGGTGAACGGTACCTGGGGATCCATGTTCAGTTCGGGCAGTTCCTTCATGGGGATAAGCTCTATAATACCGTTGGTCTCACCTGCTTCTTTCGCAGCATCATCCCCGGAAGTATTCTCTCCTGCCTGGCTGTCTTCTGCAGCATCCCCATCCGCTTTTGCCTCGATGTCCGCGGAGGTTCCTTCTGTCAAAGATTCATTTGAATCTTCGATATCCTCAGCCGCCCCGCTGTCTGTCACGGCTTCGCCTGCATCCTCATCTTCAGTAGCAGTATTATCCCTGCCCTGGTTTTCATCTGTATGTACACCTGCTGTTTCTTCTCCCTGAGCTCCTTCATCATCTGTTGCAGTTTTACCGCATCCCGTTAAAAGGATCGTTAAAACAAGTATTATAGCAGCGAATTTTCTGAAACCCATGATACCACTCCTTGCTAATGTTTTAGTTCGTTATTTTTTCCGACTGCTGCTGCATTACTTTGTACACATGCTCTATCATCAGATCCAAACCCTGTTTGCAGGATCAGACCCATTCAGCAACATTATATAATAAAAATGAAATATCATCCATCAAACAGTTCCGGATCCGCATTTCTGATTCGCCTGTGATTCATACAGGATAGCGTTATACCCAGGCTTCAATGTAGTCAGCTTTGAACTATACATTCATTGCATTTATTGTTAAAATATGTTGCAATATCCCATGACTCGTGATAGCATAAGCATATGGTGCCATAAATTGGTTTTAAAGATATTATTTACATACAATTGTGTAGATCTTTCAACTCTTGTATCAAATGGCGTAAGCCAATTATATAAGGAGGTTTGGTAATATGAGGAAAGTTATATCTGCTATCGCGTTGGCTGCGATTTTATGCATGTTTACCGCAGTCACAGCAATCGCCTCTGAACATGCAGTGTCAGAAGAGGCAGCCTACCCATATAGCATCTATGGTGCGTCTTTTGGGTTTACTGAACAGGAGAATGGCGCTGTTCTTTTGGAAGGAGTCGGCTATAATGGCGGTAAGTACAGTGTTTTGTTTAATGAAGTAGTGGATGTTATAACCTGTACTGTTATGAGTTACGATGGACTATGCAACATCCCTGTGTTTCTTCTTCCGAAGTACGGGACAAATGTCACTGTGAAAGTAGATTCGGATACTATTATAATTGACGAGCGTGTAAACCTTCCAACATATGATTTGGCTTCATATTTCCCAGAGGATGGTGACATATATTACCTCTATGGCGGCGGTATTTGCTACATATACACTGATGAGGTGCAAGATGTTGCGACTCTGAGAGTACCCGATTATTTATTCGAGGAAAGTTTTATGAATGGTGGCATAATTGATCGCATCAAGCTTGGGGAAGCTATTTTCTTCTATGGTGTCGCCGATAAAGATGAAAAAGGAGATATTGGCAGTCAGGATCCTGCTGAAGCAATGCCCTTTACCGATGTAGACAAAGGTAAATATTACTATGAGCCCGTTCTTTGGGCAGTTAGAGAAAATATACTGTCCGGTACGTCACCTACCTTCTCACCGGATGAGAATTGTCCGCGCGGTGAGGTCGTAACATACATGTGGAGAGCTATGGGAGAGCCTGAGCCTGCATTGACATCCAATCCTTTCACAGATGTATCCGAGAATGATTATTATTACAAGGCTGTTTTGTGGGCATATGAACAAGGCATTACCACCGGTACCAGTGCAACTGCCTTTAGTCCCGAGTCCCCATGCACTCGTGGTCAGGTAGTGACCTTCTTGTGGAGGGCAGAAGGTAAACCCGTCGTTTCCACCAGCAATACTTTCGAGGATGTGAGCAGCAACGCCTATTATGCTGATTCAGTTAATTGGGCTGTAGAAAAAAAGATAACAACCGGTACGTCCGCCACTGAATTTTCACCGGAAATCAATTGCACCCGAGGACATATCATAACCTTCCTGTACCGGAATTCTGCCGGAGAATAAGCTGATTTTACAGCCCTGTGTTCCAGAGATGACAATCTCATGCATAGGGCATTACATAAGCAGAACAACTGCAACTTTGTGATAAAATCGACGAATCGCTTGAAATAAAGCGCATTCCGTCGATTTTATCATTGGAGTCGATTATCATTGCAAGTGAGAGTTCCACTCTTTGGGGCGGACGAAAATATTCCGGCATTGACAGTATGCTGCATGAATTGCAATTGTACCACCCTTCAACCTATACCTGGATAGTGTTATACCCAACCTGGTTCATTGAACAATTTCAGTTTCTTTAACCACTTCGATTCTATTCAATAAAGTATCAACGTCAGCTCCTGAATCTTCCGAATATATTTCAAGTATCAGGACATCATGTTCGCCGGATTGCAAGAAAACATATGTGCCAATATTGTTATACTTCGCTCCCCTGATAACCCTGATAACATCATGACTCTTTTCGGCAAAATCCCTTTTGCCGCTGACCGTGTCGTTATACTCGATTGTCAGATGGATTACCGGGTCCATGCTACCGGCAATCTCGGCGTATTCCACTTTTTCTAGTATACTCACGTCAAAATGATTTACATGATCTGTCAATCCGCTTTCACGCATCACTTTGGACAACTCATTCTTAACCACGCTTTTTGCCTTATCATGCTCATAATCACTGTAAATTGTGCTTCCTTTTTTTCTCAGCATGGAAACCGCTTCGTCAGAATCCTTGATGCGGGCGGTTATCTCCATATTCAACAGGTTAATATCAACAGATTCTATGGTAAAAGACTGGTCCGGGTATTTTTCACCCAGGAACTCATGCAAAGTATTTATGTTGACTGCCCTGAATATTATAAATGAGGCTGTGCAAAGCAATAGCACACATATTATAATAACTGCCAGCTTTTTCATAATAGAGCCCTCCGCATTCCTCATCATCCCTTCATGAATTATAGCGATTAAGTGCTTTGCTCTGTTGCAGTTATATTCCTTCTGGACATTTCCATGAGTTTTCTTTTCAGGATGTCCAGGGTCTTGCCGGAGAATTCATAACCGTCATCCTCAACATATGCGGGCAGCACGTAATTGTCATCAGTGACATAGTAAAAACCGTACTTGGAATAGAAATACTTCCCATCATGTTTGCCTTCCCCTTTTGCCACAGGAGTGACTATCCTCATCCCCGGTTCCGGTTCAGGCGTATAGCCTCTGAACTGGGCATTCATCGCGATAACGATATCCCCGAGGATGCCCTCCTTGCCGGAGCTTTCCGCCGTTATGTCCTCGATGACCCGCACCTTGAACTGCATAAACGAAGCAGTGTTTTGCATGCCATACTCTTTCCATTTTTCATAGAGCTTCCCTTCGGGTGTATCACTGTCTGTAATCAGTTCCACGGTGTAATCCGGCAGTACTTCCGTCACTTCAGCCAGGATAAAAGCGTCAGCCCTTTTGACCAGATCTTCAAGCTTCGGTTTCCTCATGTCAATAAGCGGCGGATCCTCTTCATATAAAGGATACTTCGATCTCAGTTCATTTAAGCGTTCTTCGTCCAGTGACGCGGGCGGAGACGCAGACAAAACAGCATAAATAACTGCCACAAGGCACAACAGTACCAGAACTGGTATGTATCCGAGTTTTTTGTTTGTTTCAGTTTTTCCCGAATCCATATGCACGCCCCCTCCGGTTTTTTCTGTTATATTAGACCCATGCAGTACAGAAATGGTTTCTTCCAACCGGAAGTCAGCCGATATATTTCGCCAGGAATAAGCAGGGATTATCTTCATTCCAGTATAAAGAGAATACCTCTAGTGGGTAAAACCCGTTCTTAAGATAAAACCCCCGTGTGCGCTCATAAGGCTCGGGGGTGCGGACAAAATCTTGGACTAATTATACTGCCAGTTCAAGATTTTTACGGTACTCAACCTGACACATGGCCCCCTTAGATAACTTGATGTTTTTATTTTTTGTGTAAAGGTGAATAATCTGCCCTGAGATAAATGTAATAGTCAGTTGTTTTGATGTTGAATCTCTTGAGCAGCTTCCTTATAAGTTTTACTATACTGTTCGCACTTAAATTGGTCCAGACATATACGTCAATGTCTTTCATCCTGGTATTTCTTCCATCAATATATTCCCTGCTGAAGTAAGAAATTTTTCTTCCCTTCATGATAGGATCGTCAATTAACTTTGAAAACTTATCTGCATCTATTTCTGCTAACAAATCACAAGTTTGCATTAGTACATCTTTCCATTCTCTCGCAGGATACCTGACATTATTAAATTGAAATGCATCAACTCTCTTGTGGGTAAAATCTTCATAAAGGGTATGGGGTATAGTATTATCAACTACATAGTCTGAATAATTAGGTATTATCCTCCGTTCCTCTGTTTCATCCAGTTCTTCTCCCGTCTCTTCCCCTTCAATTTCAGCATCCATGCTCATCAAAACTGAGTATTCATCGATTTTTTTCTGTATTTCTGCGATTGATTTGGAAAACTCCCACAATTCAGCTCCTTTGTCAAAATCTTTATTCTTATGGAATTCTGTTATTGCCTCATTTGCTTTGTCTAATAATCCGTCTAAAGCAAGGTTCAGTAAATCAAGTGCGTCAGATATCTCAACTGCATTCTCCGGAAAATTCCGTCTGATAATATCGGTTATTCTGCAAAAATTATCAGTCTGAGCCATTTTACACATCCCCTTTCATCAAACGAGTATACTCTCGAAAACACCAAGAGCATTATTTTTGTATACTTCAAAGCTCACATTCCAGCTTCACTCTGTTATATAACAAATCACCTAAATACATACTAAAACACATAAACGTCGTTACTCAACTCCTAATGCTTTAAATACCGCATCTTCAGGGCTTTGATAAAAGGATATCTGAAATTTAGAGAATAATTCTGGCGGAACTGTGTTAATGTCTGCGGCAGAAGCCATAGGTAGGAGTACTTTTTTCGCTCCTGCATCAAAACAAACTTGAAGTGTAGATGCCAGTTCCTCCACCTTATTAATGGTTCCCCCTATGCTCATTGAGCCCAATACCACCAGTTGACTTAATACAGGTTTTTTTAATGCTCCAGAACAAAGGGCAATAAAGGCTGCTAAAGTCAATTGCGAAGTCATACCAATCCCCTGCAAATCTTGAACATGCATTAAAAAGTCATTGTTGTTTAAAGAAATTGCTCCACTAATATTCTTTTTGTTTGCTTTAAAATAGTTAAAGGCAGTATTTAAATTCTCCCTTGCTTCCCTACTAGTCCCCAATCCTGTTCTTTCAAATTTTCCTGTTCCAGAGACAACCTCTGTTTCTATTTTATATACTCCAATCATACCTGAATCACCATGGGCAACTGTATATATATGGCCTGGTTTTCCCATCCCTTCAGGTATCAGTTTGTCGCCACCTTGTTCCGGAACCGATACGAATTCTTCCTCAAAGGTTTCATTATCTATGTAGGAAAAATGAACATCGTAAAACTCCATGCCACCAATTTTCTTTAATTGTTCTTTTACTCGTCTTCTTCCAACTAAGGCATACCTTAGGATTTCCT
>FZPS01000181.1_pt112 | contig 37465 bp, 35 predicted proteins | sample 1817821 | NCBI WGS metagenome assembly FZPS01 (sample SAMEA104158645, study PRJEB21678) | metagenome | place: Germany | collected 2015-04-21 | reverse complement strand
CTCTCCTAGATGGTACTGATCCTCACCATAGCACTCCTGTGCTCTACCCCATCTTGGATTACGAGGTAGGTTGATACATACACCGCCAAAATAATTACCACCCTGGGCTCTAACTTCAGCACCAATGACTCTACCGATTTCTTCCTCTAGCTCTCTGTTAAATGTTGCTCCACGAGCCATAGCAACAGGGAAGCAAGTAGCTGAACCACTTACAACTCCTCTAGGTCCATCTACGAAGCGTACATTAGGAACACCAAGTCTTTCAACCTCCATGGTTGGATAAGGTTTTACATTGTAATGCTCAATAACGAACAGGTCATCTAATAGCTTTTCTTCTGTTATTTGACCAGACATGATTCCGATTTTTTCTTCAACAGTCAATTGGTCTAGAATCTCATCAACAAATTTTCTGATGGTTTCTTTACTACAATTTTCTGTTAGTTTAGTTTTTTTAACTATTTCTCTCATGATTTACCTCCGTTTTTGGTTTTATAGTAAAATTAATAACTGCCATAATTTGATTTGCAAGATCTAATTATTATTTTTTTCTTGCATATTTTCTCATATCTATAACAACTGCCAACAAAATTACTAAGCCTTTAACAATATACTGCCAATACATATTGACACCGATAAATGCTAATCCATAGTTGATAACTGTGAATATTAGTACACCAATTACAATGCCACCAACACTTCCGATACCACCTGACATAGATACTCCACCTACTACACAAGCGGCTATAGCATCCATTTCATAAGCATTTCCTGTTGTATTTGATGCACTACCAATACGACCGACTTCGAGTACAGCTGCTATAGAATATAAAACAGCTGCTATGGAATAAACCATCACTTGGATCATAACTACTTTTACACCTGATACCTTAGCTGCTTCAGGATTTCCTCCGATTGCAAACATATATTTTCCGAATTTAGTTTTGTTCCAAACAATCCATGTTATTGCACAGATTGCAAAAGCTATTAAAATAAGGTATGGGATTTGCATGTTTCCTAATTTTATATAACCTGTACCAATTTTAATCATTTTCTTGGATATACCACCAATTGGTTGTGCACCATAAGGGGGTCTATCAAAATAAATTGAAGATGCACCGTATAATACTAACTGCATTGAAAGGGTTGCAATAATTGGTGGAACCTTTAATACAGCTATTGCTAAACCTGTTATTGTACCTAAGATAGCACATAATACCGCTACTATTATGATTGGTATAAACAAAGGCATTTCAGCTAATCCAGGATACATTTTATAAGCATATTCAGTCTGTTGCATTAATGAGGCTGATATTACAGCTGCAAGACCAATCATACGTCCTGTCGATAAGTCTGTACCTCTTACTATAAGTACCATACCCGCACCTAAGGCTATGATAATTCTAGTTGCTGATTGTGCGAATATATTCTTAAAATTAACTAAAGACAAAAATTTTGGTTCAATTATTACTATTGCTATCAATAAAGCTATTAGCACAATATATATAATCTTATCTACTAAAATATCTTTTATAGATATATTAGAATTCCTTTTAACGTTTATCACCTTAATAACCTCCGAGTCTATATAAATTTGGCTGAAGCCTCCATTAACTGGACTTGACTTACATTCTTAGCGTCAAATATTCCTGCTTGATGACCATTACTCATAACCAAGATTCGATCACATATACCAAGCAGTTCGGGCATTTCAGAACTTATAACTATAATTCCTTTACCCTGGCTGGCAAGCTTGTTCATCAGTTGATATATTTCATACTTTGCTCCTACATCGATGCCTCTAGTGGGTTCGTCAAGTAATAATATGTCGGGATTAGTCAATAACCATCTTCCAAATATTACTTTTTGTTGATTACCACCTGATAGGTTGCCAATTTTCGCCCTTGCCGAAGGGGTTTTCACATTGATTTTTTTAATCATGTCCCTTACTGTATCTTTAATTAAGGCATCACTTAAAAAACCTTTTTTTATATATCTATCAAGATTTGATATTTTGGTATTAAATGAAACACTTAGGTCTGCAAATATACCATCTTTACGACGTTCTTCAGTAACAAGCGCAAAACCATTCTTTAAAGCTTTTGTTGGTGAGTCATTGTCAATTTCCTTACCATTAAGAATGAATTTCCCCTCACCCTTTTGTCTAAGACCAAATATGGTTTCTAATACTTCTGTTCTTTTTGAACCTACTAGACCAGAGATTCCAAGTATTTCACCTTTATGTAAATCGAAGCTTACACCTTTAAAATCTGGTGTCATACTTGCTAAGTTTTCTACCTTAAGTAACACTTCTCCAGGCTTTGTTGTTTTTTCTGGATATCGTTCTTTTAATTCTCTACCAACCATCATTTTAATTATCATATCAGTAGTAAGCTCACTGGCTGGTTTAGTATCAATCCATTTACCATCTCTTAAAACAGTTACATCCTCAGAGATTTTAAGGATTTCCTCCATTTTATGAGAAATATATATGATACTTGTATTATTCTCTTTTAGCTTATCTATAATTTTAAATAATTGGGTTACTTCTTTTTCAGTTAAGGATGAAGTTGGTTCATCCATTACGATTACCTTTGAGTCATATGATACTGCTTTGGCTATTTCAATCATTTGCCTTTGTGGAACTGACAAGGATCCTGCTTTTACACTTGGATCAACATCTATTCCAAGACCATCCAATATTTTTTTTGTATCAGCATACATTTTTTTTGAATCTACAAAGCAACCTTTCATCGGGAAGCGACCAAGCCATACATTCTCCATTACACTTCTGTCCAAAACCTGGTTTAATTCCTGGTGGACCATAGATACGTGGTTTGTAAGAGCCTGGGCAGGATTCTCAAAATTCACTTTTTTTCCATCAAGGATGATTTCTCCTTCATCTATAGAATTTATGCCAAATAAACACTTCATTAATGTTGATTTACCTGCTCCGTTTTCACCCATTAGGGAGTGTACCGTTCCAGGACGGACTTTTATGGTAACATCATCCAGTGCTTTTACACCTGGAAAACTCTTTGATATATGACGCATTTCAAGGATATACTTTTCTGCCATTCTCTTTCCTCTTTCTGTCTAATCATGGGTCCTATCGATTAGTTCGGCTTAGGACTATTATTTTGTTAAATATACGGAAAGGCCGACCCTTTCCGTATATTCACTTAACAAAACATCACAAATCTTATATTAATTTACTACTATTCTGCATATGTTTCTTTAGCAACATCTAGATTGTCAATTGTAATAGGTTGATATGGTACACGAATCGCCTTTGCTCCTGGCTCAAGCTCAAAATCTATTCCTTCAAGGGGATCTCTGTCATTAACTAAGTTGTCTGCCATCTTTACTATTACTTCACCCTGAGTTCTTGCATCCTGTAAGACTGACCCCATCATTTCGCCACTTTCAATTCTATCAAGAACCTCAGGAAGTGCATCTATACCAATAATAGGAATATACATATCACTTTCTTTTCCTTCATTGTTAAATCCAGCTGCTTCTATAGATTGAAGTGCACCAAGCGCCATTGCATCGTTAGCTGCTACAATAAACTCAATGCTATCACCGTATTTAGATACCCAAGCATCCATTTTATCCTTAGCTTTTGCGGTATCCCACATGCCTGTATCTTCCTCTAATAGATCGATTTCGATACCAGCTTCTTCAATTGTAGTCTTAACATACTGTGCTCTAGGCTGTGCCGCTGTATGTCCTGGGTCACCCATTAATACGATAAGCTGAAGCTTTCCATCACCATTTTTGTCAACCTCAGGATTAGCATTCCAGTAATCAATAATCATCTGACCTTGTATTGATGCACCATAGTCACCACCCGTTGAGGTCACCTGGTAAACCTTGTCATAAGACGCCAATAATTCCTGATCCATTATCTCTTTATTAAAGAAAATAACTGGTATGTTTCCTGCATCAATAGCCTTCTGTACAAGAACTGGAGCAGCTGTTGTATCTACTACAGATAAGGCTATGGCTTTTGCTCCCTTAGCCAACATTGTATCAGTCTGGTTATTTTGAGTACCTTGATCATTCTGACCATCTTCTATATTGGTTTCAAAAACACCTTTACTTGCATTTACAATAGCTTTTCCAATATAGGAATTAAAGTTGTCTGATGATGAATAGATACCTGCTCCTAGTATTGGTAGCTTATCATCGGCTTTATCATTTGTTGTACCATTTGTCTTTCCGTCTGTATTATTCTTTGGTGTATCTTCTTTACTACATCCTACAAATAATACGGTTGTCATTACTAGTATCAGCAATACACTAAGTAGTTTTTTATTCATTGCGTCTACCTCCCTGATGAATTAATTTTTAATTTGTAATTACGTATATAAATATAATGAATCTTTATCTTCTTAACAACATTTCATTTTTAGATTAAGGGGGACTTTTTTTGGTTCTTCATCAATTTAAACAAAAAAAAGATAGTAAATACTAATAAACTATAATAATTTAATATTTACTATCTCCTATATAGGGTTATATATACATCATCTTTATCAATAAGCCTGCCATCTTTTATATAGATTTTATGACCTTCTACCTTATGAGTTTCAGATAATAATTTGGATAAAATTATAACTGTTATCCCCCTAGATTTAAGATGATGAATCATTTCTAAAGTAATTTCTTGAAGATTTATATCTAGCTCCGTAAAAGGCCTTATGCATATTACAATATTTGGTGCGTAAAGATACCACTTAAGATAAGCTATAACCTGAAGGGTTCGAGGATCGAGTTTCATTAGCTTTACATGAAGGTATTCATCCAAATTAAATGTTTTTAATAGATGGATAAGACTCTTTCTATATTTTTTTCTAAACCAGAAGAAAGGTACTTTTTTAGATAAGGCAAGACCAATATTTTCATCTAAGGTCATATTATAGAAAAGCATATTTTCATATGGCGATTCTTCAACAAAACAGATACCCTTTTTAAAAGCCTTGCTCATACTATTAAGTGTGATTTTGCGACCTTGAAGCCTTATTTCACCAATTACAGGCTTAATATTTCCTTTTAATAGATCAACTATATGTTCACAGCTATCATCATCTACGTATACTATTTTAAAGACCTCTCCTGGACGAATACTAAAATTAAGATTCTTAATATAATCTGTATATACATTTTCGAATTCTAATATAGGGACATCACTCATCTCTTGTGTCTTATTATTAAGGACACCAGTAAAAGGTCCTGAACGATTTACTAGATAAGAATATAGCTGACGGTTATTATAAGAATTAGAATCAATTATTTTTGTTGTTTTACCATTTCCAATCAGGTAAAATCGGTCTACCCATTCAAAAACAACGCTATTAAATGTTTCAATCATAATAAATGACATACCATGCTTTGTAAGCTTCAAAAGAAAGGTATGGATATCCTCATAATCCTTATTAAGTAATTGTCCACTTATATAATTTAATACTAGTAATTTTTTATCTTCATAATATGCTTTAAGTAATTCTATAATTATTCTTTCTTTAGCCGTAAGTTTTTTAACATCGTTATTTACATTAATATCTAAATTGAATTTTTTAAATAATAATTGAAGATTATTTTTATATTTCTTTTTAGATATAAAATTATTACTGTCAGTAAACAAAAAAATGTTTTCCTCAATTGTTAGCTTGTCAATAAGCTTACTGTTTTTTTCTATAACTGTAGTATTATCCTTAAAAAACATTAAGGCACTATCATAATCACATCTTTTACCATCAATAAATATTTTGCCACCATTAAGCTGTCTTTGTCCATTCAAAAAACTTAGTAGGCATTTTCTTTCTACAATATTATCAAAAACAATGCCCATAATTTCGCTTTTATAGACTTGTAGATATAAATCATAAAATATCTGATTGCCTCTAACTTCTATTTCTCCATTTTCAATTGAAACTAATTCTTCTATCATGATTTACTCCATGTCGTTCTTCACAATTGGTATAGTAACATACACGTCTGTACCGATTTCTGGAATGCTAAACACTTGGATACCAAAATTTTCACCAAACAATAGTTTGATTCTTCTGCTAACGTTAATTAGTGCAATTCCGCCCTTTTTTGATTTGTCTTGTCCCTGGGTATTGGCAATTGTATTCTGCTTAAGTCGGTAATTAAGAGTATCTAGTGTTTCATCGTCCATTCCTACTCCATTATCATTGACTATTATTGTTAATTTATGATTTGTCAGTTTTAATCTTATTTTTATACTTCCTTTATCCGCACGCTTTTCAAGTCCATGAAAAATTGCATTTTCAACGATAGGCTGTAGGGTTAATTTAGGACACATAAGCTCTAATATATCTTCATCCTCAGGTATTTCATATACAAGCTCAAGCTTTTCTCCAAACCTGTACTGTTGTATTTTAAAATAATTGTCAACATTTTCTAGCTCATCTGATATGGTTACAAGACTTCCTGTATCAGTAACAGAGTACCTAAAGAAGGTGGATAGGGCCTCAGTAATATCTGCAATATATTCTACTCCCTCACTTAGGGCGTCGCCACGGATCGCCTCAAGAGTATTATATAAAAAATGAGGATTTATTTGGTTTTGCAATGCTATGAATTCAGACCTTTTATTAGTTTCCATATCAAGCTGTTTACTATTAATTAGTTTATCAATATGATTTAGGAATTTATCCATACCAGGATAAATGTTACTGGCCTGTTCAATAAAATCCATATATATATGTCCCTGTAAGAATTTTTCCGTAATCAACTTATATTGCCTTAATGGAATAATAGCCTTTCTTCTAATCAAAGCAATAAATAGGGTAGGAAGTAGCAAAAGGGTAAATGACAATAGTACTTTAACTATCATGGGTAGCCTACTAATGTTACCAATTACTATGATTAATAATAATGAGCTTATAGTAAACAAGGAGCATATAATAATGGTTAGAAGAATTAATTTCTCAACATATGTTATTTTCTTTTTCCACATGATATCCTCCTGTTTAACCATAAAGCTTCTTGAATTCACTAGGACTTAGACCTGTTTTTTTTCTAAATAATTTTGTAAAATATTTTGTATCAGAATAGCCCACTGCTGTAGCAATACCATCAATATTTAAATTTGATTGTAATAGTAGATGCTTGGCATTATTTATTCTTATTTTAATTAGATAGTCAATAAAATTTTCTCCGGTTTCTTTTTTAAACATTGTAGAAAAGTAAGCCGAATTAAATCCTAACATTGAACTTACGTCATCTAGGCTTATAGATTTATTATAGTTTTCATGTATATATTGCTTAGCAAGACGTATAGGTTTATTATCTCTGTTCTTTTTAAGCTCAGAAAACTTCTCAAATTCATCATCTATCCACTCTTTTATCCAATCAAACATATCATTTAATGTATAGAAACGATTGAACTGCTTTCTAAACCAAGAAGCATCATGAAGGTTATCACTGTTCAAATGAGTTTTTAAACCAAAAATAATTATGTCTATTAATTCAGTATAACACCTATATATTAGCTTACTCTCTTTGGCTTTTTTCTCGAAGACCATTTTTAGTCTATCTAGCTCCTCAAATAATTTATTTTTATCTAGAGTTTCAAAGTAAGAAAGTAACCTATCTTTTAAGGATGTATCAATAATATCTATAGGCTCAAGCTTAGATTCAGTCCTATCTTCATAATTAATTATATAGGCGTTCGATTGGGCAAAACGACTTAGTATTGCTATTTGAGCTTTTTCAATGTTAGAATATATCTTATTTAAATTATCAGTCACCTCTCCAAATCCTATAATAATATTGGCCTTTTGAAAGATATCCTTTAGATTTGCTATATCTATCTTCATCTTATTAAGTTGCTTTATTATAGTCTTAAGTTTAGGATCATCCGTATTAATTAAACATATAATCTGTTCTTGCCAGATAACCGTAATAAGTTCAATGCATATGGGTTCTAATTTTTGCTTTACCATACTTTGAATTTTAGTAAGTAATAGCGAGATCATTTCTTCGTTCTCTTCTCCTGTTTCTAAAAAAGGCCGAATGACAGCTATAGTAAAAAAGCCTGTTTTAAAATTACTGTAATACTCTTTATTTATCGAATCTATATCATTGTTAACTATTGTACCAAGAGGATTAAATAAAATTTCTGTAAGTAAATTTTTCTTAGCTTTTTCTACAGAAGACCTAAGCATTGTTTTTAATTCTTTTTTTTCATTAAAATCAGACTTAACCTGACTATTCTTTTCAATTATTTTTGCAAGGGTATTTATCAATTCTACTTTCTTGATTGGTTTTAATAGGTAGTTTTCAACTCCATATCGAATTGCATTTTGTGCATATTCAAATTGATTATAACCACTTATTATGATAAAAAACACATTTGGTAATATTTCTTTTGTCCTACGAATCAATTCTATTCCATCATATCCAGGCATTCTTATATCTGTAATAACTATATCTGGCTCTATTTCTTTGATTAAATCGAAAGCACTTATACCATCATTTATTATGGCTGCTACTTCCAAGCCCATACTTTCCCAGTCTACTAGTTGATATATTAAATTGCACACCTTTATTTCATCATCTGCTATAATAACCTTTAACAAGTTTTACCTCCTTCCCCATATTGAGGTAATAAACATTTCAATAAGTAACAATCCCACTTTATAAGACATAAACACATGTCAAATAAAATGGGTTCACAATTATTTTTTTCTATTCTTTTATATTATTATAATATATTAAAGCTATAAATTCAATATATACCTATTAGCTTATCATTGTAAAGTATTGAGCTATAGGCAAAAGCTGGCATAATAAGGAATGTACTTTACATTATTGGAATAATCAAAATTCTTTTCTGATATTTTAATAGAATAAGGAAAATCTATAAATTTCTTTAACACACTTATACTTTTTGATCTAGTATTTTTATCAGTAAATATTTCAATAGGAATAATCACTCCATCCCTTACTAATATAAAGTCAACCTTAGCCGTTGATTCTGATTCCCAGAACATATTAGGATAAGCATTTGATAAAAGTGATACTCCTACATAATTTTCAAGTAAGGCTTTTCTTGTTGTTTTATCATATGGTTGCTTAAGCTGCTTAGCAAACTGTGTGTTTAATAGGCCTACATCCGAAGAATATAGCTTAAAGCTAGTAATTTCATTAACATTTAAACGATCATCTCCTATGATAGAAGATATATTAGAAAGCTCTTCTGATATGATTTTATAACTTGGTATAAGATAGTTTTGCTCAGAAAGCCTATATATAGCATCCTTATACATAGAGTGAGTTGTCCCTTTACGAATAAGTCGATATTGGAACTTTTTATTATTCTTCATGAGTTGAAGAGGTAGACAATTAAGAACCTGATTCATCTTCAATGCCTGGCTATCTGAATTAATAAGACTTAGGTAATGCTGGTAGGTTCCCAATAAGAGGCTATGTTGCTCAAAAATATTTATAGTATTATTAAAACTCAAATATTCATTGACGATTCCAGGCATTCCTCCGACCTGAAGATATAAATTATGAAGGGCAAGAAGCTCTTTATGTACAATATGGGGTATTTTTTTATTAGTATCATAATGTGTACGTATGATTTCAACATACCAATCTCTGGACATGGCTACTAAGAATTCATCAAATTGCATGGGGTAAATAGGTATATGATAAAAAAGTCCAAGCTCTTCTTTTTTTATGGGATAGCTTGAAATAGCAATGATTTTTGGAAACTGTCCTGTATACTGTAAAGAAGTCAAAATCTGAATAGCCTCAGGGTGGTTGCCGATTTCATCCAATATAAGTACCCTATCCTCCTGTAGTGGGGATTGGTTGCTTTCATCAGTATCCAAGTGAAAATGCTCAAGTAGCCTAGTTGAAATCAAAAAAGGGTCTTTTGCCTTAAATATTTCCCTAACAAAAGAATTATGCTCAAAATTAATATAATAATAATTCTTAAAAAAAGCCTTTGCAAAATCATATGCCAGATATGTTTTACCTACACCCTTTGACCCGGTAATAAGTACTGGTCTAACATCTGATGTTTGATTCCATTTTAATAAATTTTCGATAGCTGTTCTCTTCACTTAAAATTTCCCCTTACCGGTTCCTTAATCTTGTAAGTAAATCTGTAAAATAATCTGGCAATGGTGCTGTAAACTCCATATATTTCTTTGTTGAAGGATGAATAAAACCTAATACTTTGGCATGTAGGGCTTGTCCTTCAAGATGAAAGGGATCCTTGTTGGGACCATAGATGGTGTCTCCTAGTATAGGATGATGGATACTTGCCATATGGACTCGGATTTGATGAGTACGTCCAGTCTCTAATTCACATTCTATATAGGCATATTTATTAGCAAGGTTTTCAATAACGCGATAATTTGTAGCAGCTTTTTTTCCGTTTCTGGTGCCAACAGCCATTTTCTTGCGATCCTTGGGATGTCTACCAATACTTGCCTCAACTCTTCCACTATCAATCTTAAATGTATTATATACGATTGCATGATATCTTCTTGTTATTGAATGTTCTTTTAATTGGTCAGCAATATGTCTATGGGCGATATCATTTTTACATGCTACGATTACCCCAGTAGTATCTCGGTCAATTCGGTGGACTATGCCCGGTCTTAGTACTCCATTTATGCCTGATAATTGGTTCTTGCAATGGTGTAACAGGGCATTTACTAATGTCCCAGATTCATGGCCTGGACTTGGATGAACCACAAATCCCTTGTGCTTATTAATTACAATAATGTCTGAATCCTCGTAAATAATATCTATAGGAATATCTTCTGGGACGATTTGAGCCTCTTTTGCTTCTGGAAGGTATATATTTATGGTTTGGCCTGGTGTAAGCCTAAAATTAGATTTAACAGCCTTGCCATCTACAAATATCCTGCCCTCTCCTATTAGTTTCTGAATATAGGACCTAGACAAATCATCAAGGCTAGAGCTTAGGTACTTATCAAGTCGCTCTTTATCATATTCAAGCTCTACAATTAAAGTGATATTTTCATCCTGTTCTGAAACGTCTAAGATGTCATCATCAATTGGATTCATCATGCATGGTTAACTCCTTATTTTCATTATCCTTTTCCTTCTTATTTTTCTTAAAAAGATTATCGATAAATTCAAAGTCATTTTCCTTATAATAAAAAATAGCTAGAATTATTAATAAGAAGCTAGAGACAGTAAGATAGCAATCTGCTATATTAAATATGGGAAAATCAATCAACTCAAAATATATAAAATCAACAACATATTTTAAGCTGATTCGATCGATTAGATTTCCTATAGCCCCTGCCATTATAAAAACCCATATAATTTGAATAGGTAGATATCGGCGTTTCTTAGGAATTATAAAATAAAACATAAAAAGAACTATCGATAAAATGACTGTAAGAATAATTAAAAAGCTTGTTTTACCTGTCATTATACCCCATACAGCTCCAGTGTTTTCATGATAGTGGAGCTTTAAAACTCCAGGAATAATGGATATAGACCCTTCCTCTTGCAATGAAATTCGAGCCCAGTACTTAGTCACCTGGTCTATAGCCAATAAAATTATAAAATATATCAAATGCCTTATTCTCTGCTTCATATAATTATTACCATGCCTTTCAGTTATATCTTAATCCTCAAATCAAGAATTATCTTTCCAAAATATATTTTATTGCTTCCATCATTTCATCTTCAGTTACAGAGGTATCGGTTATGGCTGTTCCTATGCTTTTTAAATATACGAATTTGATTTTATCTGATTGCATTTTTTTGTCTAATCTTGTTACCCTATAGATATCTTTTGCAGATAAGTCTTTTATAGTCACTGGTAGCCCAAAAGCCTTGGACCAAAATATAATATTATCAAATTCATCCCTTGCTATATTACCCCTCTTATAAGAGATATAGCTAGCTGCCACCATGCCAATAGATACGCATTCTCCGTGAAGAAGCTTAAAATCCATTAATTTTTCAATAGCATGTCCAATAGTATGACCAAAATTGAGTAGTGCCCTATCACCCTTTTCCTTAGGGTCATCCTCTACAATATTTTTCTTAATATGGCAACTTCTAATAATCATCTCTTTAAGTATCTCATATTCTTGATTTCTGATACCATCTAGGTTATTGCATAGCCATTTATAATAATCATAATCCTTAATAAGTCCATGTTTGAGTATTTCACTCATACCAGAATTGAATTCTCTCTCAGGAAGGGACTTTAGTGTTGAAAGGTTCATATATACTAGCTTTGGTTGATGAAAAGCACCAATCATGTTTTTGTAAGCCATAAAGTCAACGCCAGTTTTCCCGCCTATACTTGAATCTGACATGGCAAGCAAGGTGGTTGGAACCTGTATGAAGTCTATTCCTCGTAGATAAGTAGAGGCAACAAATCCTGCCAAGTCCCCTGTAACTCCCCCTCCAAGAGCAATTATAATGTCATTACGGTCAAATTTTTCTTCTATAAGTTTACTATATACCTTATATACGGTATCAAGATTTTTACTTCCTTCACCTGAATCAAAGATAAAGCTACTAAGCTCATTGCTATCAATACTTAAGGCATCTAGGCATTCCTTAAGATATAAGCTCGCCACATTACTATCGGTAATTATCATGTAACGGCGGTTTTCTAGTTTAAGTCTAGATAATTCCTCTTTTAAATTAGAGAAATCCTTATCAATAATTATAGAATAAGCAGGTCTGCCTTCATAATTTACAATAATTTTATCCTGATACATAAAAAATTGCATAGCCTACATCCTATAAGCTTAAGACTAGGTTATGCGTCCTCCTTTACCAATTTTTTAAGTATATTATTACATTGTTAGGGAGTAAACCCTACTGGTAAACCAATATTTTTACAGAGAATCGGCCCTTCTTAGTTTGGTTTATTATACCCACATATATAAATTTTCCATATCCTCGGACAGAAATAATATCATTATCCTTTACAAGGTAGCTATTTGACAAAACACTTCTACTGTTAACATATACCTTGCCAGCTGCTATCAAGCTAGAAAGCTTACTTCTTGAGCCTTTAAAGGCGATGGATAAGATACTATCTAAGCGTACAGAACTTACAGTCCCTGTAAGTTCTTTTAAATTGGGCTTATATTCAAAATCTTGCTTATCAATTGGCAAAGTTCTTACAACAGTATGCTTTATACGTGTAAGCTCGTCTGATATAAAGCTCTTTATATTTGCATTGCAAAAAAGATATGCTTCATTTTTTGCCAAAATTATATCACCAATCTTACTCCTATCAATACCAAGATTTAAGACAGCTCCTAGTACATCCCTATGACTAAGTTTATCTGAAAACCTTTGATTAATGGGAAAAATATGAATGCAGGATATGGGAAAGTCAAGCTCAGCTTCATCCTCAATCATCTGGTTTCCACAAAAACAAAGTATTTTACGCTCGGCTCCATCAAAACCTCCACTGGAAAAATACTTTATTCTTGGTAATTCATTTTTCATCCTTAATAGTAAATCCTGTTCATGTAAATTCAAAAAATCTGTATATAGTACAATATCACGACTATCTGCCATGTAAGCTAGATCTTTAAATCTTCTTTGTAATAGTTGTTCTTCTTTAAGCAAGCTTTCCATAATAATCCTTATCTAAAATTTCGAATTAAAGGTAGGAGGATCAAAGTTATCATCCTTTATCATATCCAGATAGTCTCCTGAAATATCTACATTGTCAGGAGATACAATGAATATACAACTAGAGATGCGATGTAGCTTACCACTAATTGCATATACTGAACCGGATACAAAATCCATAGTCCTTTGGGCTAGCTTGTCATCAAAGCCTTCAAGATTTATTACAGTAGCCCTTCCAGTTAATAACATGTCACAAATAATTTGAGAGTCCTCAAAAGAAGTTGGTTTCATGATGCAAACTTCAAGTCCTTTTGGAGTTGTTCTAATTGGAACAACCTTACTTGATGAGCTTCTTCCCACTCCTTTCACCCTTTCCCTTTTATAATCACTAGTACTATGTACTTTGGCTGGTTGAACTTCTGGCGTATCATCAAATTCGTCGCTGGTATTTCTTTTATTTGACCTTCTGGGCTTTTTTGGCTCATTAAAGTCATCATCATCAAAGTAATCATCAAAATCATCATCAGTATTTAATTTCATTGAATTTAAAAAGTTTTTAAAAATATTAGGCATCGATTCGACACTCCTATCTCTTGGCTTAATATAAAATAATATTATTAGCTACTATATATTATAAATTGGTTTCAGGATAATCTCTTTCACCAAAAATACCAGTTCCTACTCGAACCATTGTAGCACCTTCTTCTATGGCCACTTCATAATCTCCTGTCATGCCCATAGAAAGAATATTAAAGCTTGAAGAATCATAATTTATCTTACTAAGACTATTATCAATGTTTTTTGATTTTATGTCAATAAATAATTGTCGCATTTTCCTAAAATAATCCCTGTTTTTCTCAGAATTCTCTACATAAGGCGCAATTGTCATTAAACCTCTTACCCTAATATATGGTAGTTTTACTAATTCCATAAATAGTGGAAGTAACTCCTGGGCAGTAACACCGTATTTTGTGTCTTCTTCTGCTATATTTACTTGGATTAAAATATCGCATACTAAGCCTTTTTTACAAGCCTCCTCATCTATCTTTTGGCCAAGCCGCAAGGAATCAACAGAATGTATTAATACTGACTTATCAATTACCTGTTTAACCTTATTGCGCTGTAAATGACCAATCTGGTGCCATTTAATTGTATCACCATACTTATCATCTAGAATATCATACTTACTTACTAATTCCTGTACCTTGTTTTCTCCAAAATGCCTTAAACCCAGATCATAGGCTTCTTCTATTACACATATTGGTTTAGTCTTACTTACTGCTATAAGTGTAACCTCAGAAGGATTTCTACCTGATTTTTGGCAGGCGGCATCTATACGTTTCTTTATTTCAACAATGTTTTTTTCCATCATAATACTTTTAGTCACCTCTAATTTTTATATCAAAATACGTCTTATTATACTAGTATCTATTATTATAGCATATTTAATAAATTATTTTTTGCTCAATAACTGTATTGGCATCTAAGGCTATATGATCATATAAAGATAGTCCATAGGATGTATTCCTATCAATAATGCAATATTCTTTATTTTGATAGATAATTTCTATTCTCTTAAAAACCGCATAGCCCATATTTACATTATATACGCCAGTAAGCTTATTTGTAATAGAAAGTTGATATCTATTGCCTTCTGTAGACCTAACCCAAGTATATGGGGGGAATTGATTTGTATCAACATATCCATAGACCTCATCTTGATAGTATATATCGGCAGCTACAAAGATTAATTTAACTTCACCTGTGTCTTTATCATACTCTTCTCTAATTAAACCTTCCTCGTCGCTATTGCCACCAGTTGTGAAGTATGACAAGGGTACTAGGTAGAAATCCTTTGTAGTAACTGCAGATAAGGGGACTTTTAATCCATTTGTTGTTTCCAAATGAAGCTCTATATCTAAATATCGGTCCTCCAAGTAATTGGACAGGTGCTTGTCCATAAATAACTCTGCATAAAATGATCCTGTAGTTGGATTGTGAAATATGTCTAATGGTGCTGACGTAGTAAAATCATCATTAAGTATTGTAAACTCTACTCTTTCCTTACCAAGAAGACTCTCATATTGCTCATTTGTTAAGGGAAGAATTATTGACCAATCCTCTGAACTAACAAGTTTATATACTGGTGTATTAATTGACACTATATCAGATGTACGAAGTTGCGTTTTATGATAGTTGTCTGTATTAAAAATATCATTAGTAATAGTATCCCTTGTAACGGTCTCATAATTATCCATATAATATGTAACAATTCCACTGGCTTCACTTTTAAAGACCTCATAATTAAAAGCAAAACCGGTATCCTCTTGAATCTGTAGACCTTTATCTATAATTGTTTGATTTATTAAATCTAACATGGTGTTTTCTAAGTCATACTTGAAGTCATATACATATGAAAAATTATTGTCAGAATAAAGATTATGAAACTTTTTAATATTATAATGGAATTGCTTTGAATTATCATTAGATAATGAAATCGCTTCATCATCACTAGTAATTATATCCATAATCTGAGTGCTATCATCTACTGAAAAAATCGAGGCAGCCTTAGATACCCTAGCACCCTCCTTTTGAAAATAAAAAATATAACCAGCCTTACTACTTGTAATTACCTTCTCTTCTCTAAGTATAAATCCAGTTATACGATTATCAGTAGTATTAAATCCTTCCTGTACCTCGTAAATGGATATATGGTCTTTTGTTAAAAAAACATATACATTAATAGCGATATAGATGAAAAGAATCAAGAAGATAATAATACCTATATTTATCGTTCTACGTCTTTTAAATTTTACTACTCTACTATCTTTACTCAAGCTTTTGCCTCCATTTACCCTATTCGAATATATTATACTTAATATAAGTAACAGTTACAAGCTATATGTTTTTAATTTATCTATGCTTTTATTTGCTTATTCATCTATCTTCAATGCATAAAGACGGAAAATATGTAAATTATAATAACAGAGATTTTTCTCGTTAGCTTGTTAATATAAAATTAGCTATAATGAGTAATTACATGTTAGGAAGGAGAATTTTATATGAAGGCATTAGATTATATTGCATTAATACTAGTTGTTATAGGTGCAATAAACTGGGGGTTAATTGGATTCTTTGAATTTGATTTAGTAAGAGCAATATTTGGAGATATGACTCTAGTTTCAAGAATTGTATATGCACTTGTAGGTTTAGCTGGTTTATATTCCTTAAGCTTTTTTGGAAGGTTAGAAAATGAGGATTAGAAAATTGTAATTTTATATCTATTATTTCATAGTAAATGCATTAAAATGGCTCCAACTACTTAAATTATAGTTGGAGCCATTGAAAATGTGAAATAATTTATATTATAAACCGAAAAAATGAATTACAAAGATACTATTACATTTTCCTTCATTTTATCTGGGATTTGATCATAATTTAAAGAAATACTAATAATTAAATTGATTTTGAAATGGTCTGTGATGGCTTTTAGCTTATCGAACACATGGTTGATATTGTCATCATTAACATAAGCAATTGTTAAGAAACTATCTAGATATATGGACTGTATATCATGGTCACAAGATATGATACCGCTGAGAAAACCTATAAATTCATTATCATTTTCAATTATATAATCCTTAACGTTAATCAATCTTACCTTATTGGAGAGCTCATACATATGCTTGTTATTCTTATCAAGATAATAAATACTTCCATGAGCCGTATTTATCTCATTGTTTACCTTATCAAGAAGAACCTTAGTCTTACCCTTACCCTTCGCACCTGCAATTATCTGTATCATTGTAATCTCCTCCTTCTGATGGCTCGCATATATAGACTGCGATGCAAATAGATTTAGTCCATTTGTGGTAAATTATATAGTTACTATAGATTAATTATAGTATAGATATACAATAAAAACAACCGATAAATCAGTTCTACATTAGTAGAATTATCCGAAAATATATTAATTTTCTTCAACAATATAAGGGAAAAGACTATCCATATCAGAATAAAGCTGATCCCTACTAGTAGCCTTAAGAATAAGTGATATATATTGAACATTATTACTATCCTTAAGTAGTAGTACTAAGCAATTTCCAGCCTTACTTGTAACACCTGTTTTACCCCCAACAATGGTAACTCCTTCAGGGGCCTCCTTCTCATTTCGAAGATATAGATTTGTAGTCTTAAAATTTAATTCTTTTACTTTACCATCCTTATCCTTAAAACTTGCAGTATAGGAATCTTGATTTATAATATTAACAAATACATCATATTGGATTAATTCATTGAATATCAAATACATATCATAGGCAGTAGAATAATGATTATCATCATGCAATCCATGGGAATTAACAAAGTTGGTATGAGAGGCTCCTAATTTTAATGCTTCTGAATTCATAATCTTTACAAAGCCCTCTTCACTTCCACTTAAATGCTCAGCAATAGCAATACCTGCATCATTTCCAGAATAAATTAATAGGCAATGAAGCAAAGAATCTAAACTAACTATATCCCCTTCCCTAAACCCGCAAACCTTTGCACCAGGAACAGAAATATTAGCTGCATTATGGCTTATGGTTACACTGTCGGTTAATTCTCCACGCTTTAAGACAACTAAAGCTGTCATAAGCTTAGTAAGGCTAGCAGGATACAGCCTTTCATAAGGGTTTTTATAATAAATGGCCTTACTGTTTGAGATATCAAATAATAAAGCTGCAGTAGAGCCTATTAATTCATTATCACTAACATATGCTTCATCTGAAATGGTTACAATACTTTGAGAAAAGAAATTGTTTTCTGATAAGTCTATACCCGTATCATTATTTGATGAAGATATATGCTCTTGATAGGAAAAAATAAAATTAGAGGATCTTTGGCAACCTCCAAGTATTAATACTACTATTAGCACTAAAGCAAGACTTTGTTTTTTCATAGAATCATCCTTTGTAATCTATTATGACTTAAACAATTCTCTCCAATCCAAATCTCCTCTTTCCAAAGCTTTAATTAAAAGCTCAGCTGTAGCAAGATTTGTTGCAAGTGGAATATTATGCTTATCGCATAATTGAAATATATTATTAACATCCGGTTCGTGAGATTTAGGACTTAGGGGATCTCTAAGAAATAAAACCAAATCTATCTGATTGTGCTCTATCTGACTTCCTAATTGCTGAGTACCTCCCAAATGTCCAGCAAGGTATTTGTGAACAGTTAGGTTAGTTACTTCCTCAATTAGTCGCCCAGTTGTACCAGTAGCATAGAGGGTATGTTTATTTAAAATGCCACGATAGGCTATACAGAAATTTTGCATAAGTTTCTTCTTTGCATCATGGGCAATCATACCTATATTCATATAAATTACCTCCAATCATTTATCTTATTTGTTTTTTAGGCTGCAGGCGAATATTGAGGATTATTCCAATTGATAACATACTGCTGATTAATGAACTTAATCCTGCACTTAAAAAAGGAAGCGGTATACCTGTATTGGGTAGGATTGATGTAACTACTCCTATATTAACAAAAACCTGAAATGCATACATTGAACCCACTCCAACTGCAATAAGCATTCCCATTCTATCTGCTGCTTTTCTAGCTGTTGATAGGCAAATATATATAATAAGTAAAAACAAAAATAATATAAAACAACTTCCAAAGAAACCAAACTCCTCTCCTGCTACAGAGAAGATAAAGTCACTTTCTGCAATAGGAACATGCCTATAGCCACGGATATCTGATTCCTCGTCTGAAAAACGTTTACCTATTAATTGTCCAGATCCAATTGCTTGAATGGAATTATCCTGCTGATACATAGTTGCAGGATATTCTTCAGGATTTAAAATTGATAGAATTCTATCTTGCTGATAGTCACTTAATAAACCCTGATAGTCCTGTTGTACATACCAAAACAGACCAAAGAACAATGGTATTCCAACAATAAGTATCGGGAGTATAATCTTCCAACTTAATCCGGCTGCAAATATAATCATTGCAAATATTGCCATTATTACAATGCTTGTTGACAAATCAGTTTGCGTTAATATTAAAAATGTAGGTATTGCCATTAATATTATAGAAATTAACAAAAACAAAATACTATTAATTTTATGTTCAAATATAGTAAAGAGCTTTGCAAAAAATAGTATCATTATTATTTTCGTTAGCTCCGATGGTTGTAATTCAAAGAATTTTAAATCAAGCCACCTCTTAGCATTATGATGAGTAACTCCTATTAATTTAACTAGGACCAATAATACTAAACTAATCAGATATAGTATAATGTAGAATTTACAAATAAAATGATAGTCAATAAATGAGACTATACCGACTACGATAAGTCCTCCGACCACTCCAATTATCTGCCTTTTATACCCATCTGGTTCTACCTGTTTAATGAGAAAGACACCAATAGAAGCCAACATGACAACTATAACTACCAAGGATATATTATACCTTTTGAAATCATAAGCTTTTAAATTGAACATTTTGAATACATCCTTATTTCTTAGAAGACTTCATATCCTTTATGGGAATATTAGCAAACAATGCGGGAACGGTTCCATGATGAGTTTCCGACTCTGTCTGCTTAATTTTAATATCAAGTCCTTCTAAGTCAATTTCAATATATTTTGATATTACTGCAATAATATCATTCTTAATTTGTTCCATAACCTCGGGTGAGCAGCCTGCACGGTCTGATACCAGAACCAATTTCAACCTGTCCTTAGCAATGCTGCTGGTTCCCTTTCTTCTAAAAAAATCTGCTAAACCCATGATTATACCCCCTAATATCTTTTGTTTCGGCCAAATAGTTTCCCGAAGAATGAAGTTCTTTCATTAAGGTCCAAGAAAGGTACTTCTTCTCCTGTTAATCTTTTTGCTATATTCATATAAGCCCGTCCCGCCAGGGAATCAGAGCCAACCAATGGTTCACCTTGATTTGTAGATATAACAATGTTCTCATCATCAGGAACAACTCCGATTAAGTCAACTGCCAAGATTTCCATAACATCTTCACTTGACATCATATCACCACGTTTTACCATATCCATACGGAGTCTGTTAACAATAAGAAATGTTTCATCCATTTCATTTGCTTCTAATAATCCAATTATACGATCAGCATCCCTAACTGCTGATACTTCAGGGGTTGTAACTACTAATGCTCTGTCAGCACCGGCTATGGCATTATGAAAACCTTGCTCAATACCAGCTGGACAGTCCATTAATATGTAATCAAATTCCTCCTTGAGCTCTAATGCTAGTTTTTTCATTTGTTCAGGTGAAACCGCATCCTTATCTCTTGTCTGTGCAGAAGGCAACAGATATAGGTTGGGAAATCTTTTATCCTTTATAAGAGCATTACGGATTCTACAGTTTCCTTCAATAACATCCACCAGATTATATACTATTCTGTTCTCAAGTCCCATGACGACATCAAGATTTCTAAGTCCTATATCAGTGTCAATCAATACAACCTTTTTATCCAGCATAGCAAGTCCGGTTCCTACATTAGCGGTAGTTGTTGTTTTTCCAACACCACCCTTTCCTGATGTAACAACAATTACTTCTCCCATATTAATATCCTCCAGTCGATTTTGAGGTAATCCTAAAGCCTTGAATCTACGCTTAATAATAGGATATTATACCTCCAATATTAGAAAATATATTTCTTAACAAGTAGATAATTATATTATGACCTACCTGTAATTTATTTATTATAAACAAATATCATCTTTCTACAATCGAATATCATTAAGTACACTCTTATTAAGTGGTTCAATATAAATGTTACCTTCTTCTAAAAATGCAATCTTTGCTTCTTTTACAGATTCTTTGACAGGCTTATCAGGAGATCTAGCAATTGTATCCGCTATTCTAATCTGCGTTGGCCTCATGTCTAGGGCAACTACAAATGAGTTTGTATTACCACAGGCACCTGCAAAAGCATTGCCTTTTAATGACCCTAGTACAATTATATTTCCCTTTGAAACTACTCGGGCTCCGTTATTAACATCTCCGATTATAACTACACTTGTTTCAAACTCCAAGGAAGCTCCTGATCTAAGAATACCCTTGTAGAACTGTCCTGTATTATTTTCAAGTTCTAAAAGCTTATCTTCTAGGGTTTTTTTAAAGAGCTCTTCTTTGCCCGGATCATTATCTAAAATACAAACTATCTGCATATCTGTGTTTTTTTCAATAATATCTAAGATTTCCTTCTGTTCGTCGTTTGATAGGGTCCTACCCTCAAAGCTAATCGCCATTTTAGCATTATCAAAAAACTTACTTGATTCTCTGAATTTTTCGCCTATCTGTTCCTTTAATTCATCAAAGGATGGGTCTGGACTCAAAACAACAATGATACCATATTTATTACCTTTAATAATAACTGAATTATTGACAGATTTCATCATTATCTCCTTAAGTTATATGCATATTTTATTTAATCAGAAAATGCCGCAATATCATTTTCAGGCACAGCTGCTTGTCTTGTAACTAATTCCTCTTGATTACCAAGATTAAAATACAACTGATAGATATCCCTTGCTGTCTCTGCTGCATTTCCTGAGCTATGTCCATTGGGAATTACTACTGTGACTGAAACCTCTGGCTTTTCGTATGGAGCATATGATACAAATAATGCATGATTGGGTCTGTTTAGACTTATCTGTGAGGTTCCTGTCTTGGCAGCAACTGTTACTCCCAAATCATTGTATAGTCTATACACTGACCCTCCTTGCTCATTAGCCACCATATACATGCCTTTTTGAACACTATCCCAGGTAGAACTCTTAATATTAGTTAGGTCCTTATATACCTCTGCTTCTTTTCTTAAAATAATTTTACCATCTTTATCAATAATACGGTCAAGCATAGTAAGGTTATAGTTAGTACCACGATTAGCTAGAGTAGTGACATACCTTGATAATTGCACAGGGGTATATATATGGTTGCCTTGTCCAATACTAGACCTGATTGGGTCCTGACTGGATACATTAGGCATAGCTTCTCCAATTTCTACTCCTGAGGTGGTATCTAGACCAAAAAGTGATGCATAGTGCTTAATACGACTTAAACCAAGTTTATCATTGTATTCCCCATTACTATCTATACTTAAGCGATAGCTTGATTCATAGAAGTAATAGTTACATGAAACCTTTATTGCATTTGAAAGATCGACTGCTCCATGGGACCTAGGATATATGTGACACTTGGCTGGAAGCGATATCTTTTCAAAAATACCAAGGTCTTGTATTTTTTCATAAGGATCTGTAACCCCTTCCTCAAGGGCGGCAAAGGCCGTAACCATTTTAAAGGTTGAGCCAGGGGCTATTAGTTGTTTGGTTGGTCGGTTCATATAGGAGTCTGCCTTATCTTCAATAAATAGCCAATTGTAAAAATCAGCATCTATTTTATTTGCAAGCATATTGTTATCATAGCTTGGATAAGTAACCATTGCAAGTATATCACCATTATTTACATCAGTTATTACGATTGAACCACTACAGGGGTCTAATGCAAGCATAGCTGGTGTAATCTCCAAGGACCGTATTTTGCTCTCCATAAATTTATATGCAGAAATACTACCAGCCTTTAATTTGGCAATATCCTCTTCATTATATTTTAGCACATCTTGTTCAAATAATAAAAGACAAATTTCAGTTCCTGTCAATTTATACGAAAACACCAAATAACGGTATATCTTTTTATTGAATGTGCTATCATCTTCTAAAATGTCCCATGTGAGGTTTAAGAATTTATCATATAGCTCTTCTGAACTATAAAACGTGTTAACTCCTAATTTTGTAAGATCAACATAATTATTAGCTAAGGTATACTGTATAAACTTACTTAATGAAATCCTATTATTTTTATAGGCATTAAGTGTTGTATCATTCTTATCAATCATATCGGCTAAAATAATACCCTTATCTATTAAAGTTTCATATATATAATCTAGATACTCTTCCATGTCGCCAGCCTTATTATTAGTGGTATTATTATCAGCTTCCAAAAGTTTTTTAAGCTTTGAAAAAACTTCAGACTTAGCATTATTATGTTTTTCATATATCTTCTTTTCTAATTCAGAAGCATCAGGAGAAGATATTTTTTTCATATCAAATACATTATTATCAAATAAGGCAAAATACACTTCATAAATTGGAGTATATATCTTACTTGCACTTTCTCCCTTTGTTCCATAATCCAGATCTGGCCTTAGATTCTCTAATAAAATACCTGCTATTCTCTTTTCAAGAATATGGTAGGCGGCTTTTTGTAGGTTACCATCAATTGTTAAATAAATATCATTTCCAGCAACAGGATCAATCCTGTCTATAACCTCTATTACCTTTTGATTATCATTGACCGTAACGTATTCACTACCCTTAGTCCCACCAAGATAAGACTCAAATTCCAACTCTAAACCAGTCTTACCTATAGTATCTGTTGAATTATAATACTCATCATCTCTAGTAGAATTTAGTCTATCAAGCTCCTCAGCATTTATTAATCCAGTATAACCAAGCATGTGGGCAAAGTAAATGCTATCATGATATATGCGCTTAGTCTCATGCTTTATTTGTACACCAGGAAGATCTCCTATGTTTTCCATAACAGCAGCTAGGCTAGCATCAGAAATATTTGAAGCCACTGTTATCTGCATGAATTTAGGATAATTATTAAACAAGGCATAACGTACGCTCATAATCTTTAAGGCTTCATCTATTGAATAGTCATCAGAAATACCAAACATAGGATATATGCTAGACCCATCCTTTAAAAAATAATAATCATCTTTTGCAGTAGAGTTCACTTGCTCTTCAGTTAATTTACCATTATCCAAGGCATAGGCATATATATTTCTTTTAAAACGAGTTAATTCCGAACCAGATATTGTATATTCAAATTCTCCATTACCTGAATGAACAATATAAAAGGGGTTGTCAAGGCTATCACCATTATTCTCAATAATCTGAATAAGCTTATGAATAATTAAATTTCTCTGGTCGTTAGAGGTTATTTGGTGGCTATCCTCCATAACAACTGAGTATGAAAGGGTGTTTGAGGCAAGCAAGGTTCCATTACGATCATAGATATTGCCTCTTGTACTCTTTATCTCCCTTGTTTTTGTGTTTTTATATTCATACTCCTCTGAATGAGTAGTACCTTGTACTATCTGTAATACAAATAAACGTTGTATAAGAATTGCAAATAAAATCAAAAATATAAATGCAATTGGTAACAATCTAGATTTAATTAAACTTTTTATATTATCTAGAAATATATCAAACAAAGTTATTCCTCCTCATTTTCCTTAGGTTCAAGAGAATGATTAATCATATGTAACAGCTTATACAATATAACCGAAACCACAAGAGTATATATTATCTCTGGAATAATTATTGCCTTAAGGTAATATAAAAAATTTACTTTGCCCCGCAACAAAAATTCAAAAACATAATATAGGAATTGATAAACAAAATTTGCCACTGATATAAAAAGCAAGGGTAATGTAAAGTCATCACGGGAATATATCTTATTGGCAAAACCAACTAAATATCCTATGAGTAACATAAACATTGCGTATAAACCTATTACTTGACCAAATTGGATATCTATTAGAATTCCTGAAAAAAAGCCGATTAACATCCCTGTCATCCTCCCCCTCATATAAGAGTTGGAAACTACAACAATTAGAAGCAGATTGGGCATAACATCTGCCAAGCTGATGAAGGGATATAAAGAGCTTTGCAAAATAAAGCATATAATAATTTCAAGGAAATATATAATTGCTCGTTTCAACTTTTCTACCTACTTTACATGATCAATGTATCTTTATTTTTATTGATTATCTCCTATTTGTACTTCTTCTGATTGAACTTCACTGGACTTACTATCTTCTGTAATATCTTCTTCTGGAGGCTCCTTAAGTAATGGTTCCTTAAGCTCAGTAATAATTAGAACCTCACTTAAGCGTTCAAAATCAACAACGGGGGTAAGATAGGCTGTTTTAGTCATATTATTTGAATCAAGCTTTATATCACTAACATAACCGATTAGGATTCCCTGAAGGAATTTGGGACTAGTATGGGCTGTTACAATCTCATAGCCATCCTCTATCTCTGCATCCTTGCTGATAAACTGAACATGTATTTTTCCCTTTGAAATTGTTGTAAGGTCACCCTGAATAACGCAGGTATCAGAGGTCTTAAGAAACATACCCCATACTGCACTTTTATCATCAATAATGGCCCTTACTTTAGAATGATTGTAATAACACTCGGTTATTATACCAACCAAACCATTACCAGCTATGACGTTCATATCTACAGCTAGTCCATCCTTTGTGCCCTTATCAATGGTAAATACATTGTACCAATTATTTGTATCCTTATCTATAATACGGGCTGCCACCTTGGGATAATCTAAGTACTTTTGATCTAGTTCATATAATTCTCTTAACTCATCAAGCTCATATTTGTTTTGTAGCAATAATTTGTTTTCATATGATAAAACACTGACCTGATCCTTCAGTTTTTCATTCTCCTGTATAAGCTCTTTCATATTCCTAAAAGTATCCAGCTTATCTGAAATAAATGTTCCTACAATATTTATTCCTTTTTGCATAGGTGTTATTGCTGAACCTACTGCATTCCTTACAGGGTATAAAGATTTTCCAAAACGAAATGATATCAAAATAAAACTTACACATATAACTAATAATATGATAAGTACATACTTTGGATTTAAATTAAGCTTTGTTCTACGTCTCATTACCGACTCCTATATATTCAATGATAAGACCTAATCACTAGGCCTTATCATTAAATTCACTATACTTAACTACAATAACCTATATTAATCCAGAACTTGTAATTGCTTATTTTAATCAAGTAAATTCTTTGGACGGGGTGTATGGGCAAGAGTAGAAAACTGTGGTTCGTCCATAATTCGACTTAATCCATTTGCAACTGTATTAGCAGGGTCATCACATATATTAATCTTAAGGCCAGTTTCTTTAGCTATAAGCCCTTGAAGCTCAAATATATTAGCAGAACCTCCAGTAACATAGATGCCACTATCAATAATATCAGAGGAAATTTCAGGAGGAGTTCTTTCTAAAATAATACGAATAGCATCTACTATTGTATAAAGATATTCAGAAATCGCTTCGTATACAGTTATGGAACTAACCTCCATCAAAGCAGGAAGCCCTGTAACTACTGCCCTACCATATACCTTTGTGGTAGCTTCTACTCCAGGCAAGGCACTTGCTAGCTTCTTCTTGGTACTTTCCGCAGTCTTATCACCTATATATAAATTATGTTTTTTCTTAACTACACCCTTAATTGCCTCATCAAGCTTATTACCACCTATGGGAATTAATTTGCTTAGGACGATTCCTCCTAAGGACAATATGGATACTTCAGTGGTATCAGCTCCAATATCAACAATCATAACGCCATGGGCAGTCATTATATCTAGACCTGCTCCTAAAGCATCTGCTATAGGTTTTTCAACTATCTTTATCCTGCCAACCTTTAGACCAGAGTTAGCAATCAATTCATAAAAAGATCGACGTTCAACTTCCGTAATATCTGTAGGGATTGCAACTATAAAGTCTGAAGTTCCAGGCCTCTTTGAACCGCTAAGTTTTCTTATAAAATAATTAAGTAAGGCAGTCATATTTGCAACATCAGCAATTACACCACTTCTTACTGGATGAGTTACAAGAATATTGGGTGGTGCCTTTTCATACATATCAAAAGCTTCATTTCCTGCAGCTATGATGGTTTTATTATCAGTAATTGCGATTATATTACTTTCATCAAGCACTATACCCTGTCCGTTTCGACTTATCTTTATAGTACTTGTTCCAAAATCAATCCCATAAGTTTTTAAAGCCATTGTGTAAGTCCTCCTATATGCGGCATGGTAAGTCATTATATCTATATCAAATAAGTCCCTGTTCTTTTAAGCTGATATATCTATTATCACCAATAATTATATGATCCATAAGTGTTATTCCTATTAAATTTCCGGCCTCTAACATTCTTTTTGTTACTCTAATATCCTCTGAGCTTGGCGAGGGGTCACCACTAGGATGATTGTGAACTAAGATAATATTCACTGCTTCCTCCTTTAGTGCTTGAATTAGGACCTCCCTAATGGGCATTATGGATGTATTGACAGTACCAGAGGACATAACTATATCCTTCATATATTTGTTTTTAGAATCAAGCAATACTAAAAGCACCTGTTCTCTAGAAAGATGGCGCATATCTTGCATATAGTAATTAGCTATACTTTGAGGTGTAATAAATTTTAGGCTATCTTTATGTATCTCTTTAGACATCCTCTTAGTAAGCTCGGTGAGGCATAAAAGCTCAATCGCTTTAACCCTTCCGATTCCATTTATCTGTCTTAGTTCTTTCATTGATAAGTAATTTAGGCCCTTTAATCCTGGGTTATTACTTGAATAATTAAGAACATTTACTGCCAAGTCAATAGCTCTAAGTCGCCTTGTACCTGTTCTAAGGATTACTGCCAATAATTCAGCGTCTGACAAGCTTTGTGGTCCATATATCTCGCATTTCTCATAGGGACGTTCTGATACAGGTAATTCCTTTACTGTTAAGTGTTTTGTCATCATGATATCCTCCTTCTTCCTCTCTCCAAGAAATCAGTAGGCTCATGTATATTTTTTATTGTAAGATTATAATTTTTTGTATATTATAATTGATATTATTGTACCAATTACAGATCCAATTGTAATCTTTAATCTGAAACCAAAATGAACAATTAGAGCACCCAAGTCAAGAGTTACAATATTACTGCCATGGGTATTACCTAAAGCAAAATTCATACCATAATCTAACCAGGAAAGGTAATCTACCTCCCTAAGTAAATGGCCAATAAAGCTTCCAACCACCATACCAGCAAGTATTATAAGAAATAGCGCCCATTTATTTTTGCCTAAGTTTTTAGCCATAATAATTGCTCCTTTTGTATAATCAGTATTTTAATTTTAGCACAAGAAATGTTATTTGTATACAGTAAGAATTGCCTTATAATAATCACTATACTTGTATTAATTTCTTGTCAAGTAGCTTTTGTAAGGACATTAATATGCCGTATTTTGCATGATGCCAAGTAAGACCACCTTGGAAGAAAACTGTATATGGAGGTTTAATTGGAGCATCAGCAGAAAGTTCTATGGAAGAACCCTGAACAAAGGCTCCAGCAGCCATAATAACATCACATGTATAACCAGGCATAGGCCATGGCACAGGGGTAACAAAGCTATCTACTGGGGCGGCAGCCTGGATTCCCTCGCAAAAAGCAATTACCGCCTCAGGGCTATTCAAGGTAACAGCCTGAATTATATCATACCTATCCTCGCTTCCATTGGGGAGTACCCCAAAACCTAAGTGTTCATACAAGTTTGCTGCATATACTGCCCCTTTTAAGGCCCCCGATACCACTGAAGGTGAAAGAAAGAGTCCTTGATACAGGGCTTGATTTAAACCAAGAGTAGCTCCAACCTCTTTACCAAGTCCAGGAGCTGTTAGGCGAATCGCAGCATTTTCAACATATTCACTTTTACCTACTATATAGCCACCTATTGGAGCAAGTCCTCCGCCGGGGTTTTTTATAAGAGAGCCAACTGTTAGATCAGCTCCCACATCAGAAGGTTCAATAAGCTCAACAAATTCCCCATAACAATTATCTACCATACAGATTAGGTCTGGTTTTATTTTCTTCATAAATGCAATCAATTCCCCTATCTGTTCTACTGATAAGGTGGGTCTATTGGCATAACCTTTAGATCTTTGTATAGTAGCAAGCTTGGTCTTTGGATTTATAGCTTCTTTGATTTTATCATAGTCAAAACTTCCATCTGCTTTTAGATCCACCTGCCTATAACTTATACCATATTCAGATAAGGAACCCTTAGTCTCCTGAATACCAATTACTCCCTCAAGGGTATCATATGGCTTACCTACTGGTGATAAAAGTTCATCTCCAGGTCTTAAATTACCAGCCAGGGCTACTGTTAGGGCATGGGTTCCACTAATAAGCTGAGGACGTACCAAGGCATCCTCAGCATGAAAAATATCAGCGTATACTTGTTCAAGGGTATCTCTACCAATGTCATTATATCCATAACCAGTTGTAGCAGCAAAATGAACATCACTTACTTTATTTTTTTGCATGGCATGTAGAACTTTTAGCTGATTATATTCAGCTATCTGATCTATCTGCCCAAATCTATCTGATAAATCACTTTCTATATTCTTGCTTAAGCTTATAAGCCTTTGGTCAATACCTAAATTAATATAAAATGAATCTAATTCCTTCTTAATCAATTTTTTCCTCCTGTAATGTAATTCTAGCGCTCTGTTATACATAATATTATTATGTCGCCTTATATCTTGTCACTTAAGTAATTATACTGCTTTTTCTTAAATTATCCAGTAAATATTCAATAATTAAATCTTCATCTTCGAAGTCGTCCTTATTCACCCAAATTACTTCCTTTTCTCTTTTAAACCAGGTTAGCTGTCTCTTTGCATAATGTCTTGTGTCTCTTTTCAGAATTTCTATAGCCTGGTCAAGACTAGACCTTCCTTCTATATAATCCAAAATCTCCTTATAGCCTAAACCTTGCATAGAGACCAAGTCCCTAGTGTAACCCATATTTTTTAATAGTCTTACTTCTTCTAAAAGTCCATCATTAATCATTATATCTACTCTTCTATTAATATTATCATAAAGCTTATCCCTATCTTTATTTAAGACAAAATAATTATAATTATATGGAGAATCTTTTTTTCTTTGCTCACTATTGTGAATAGAAATAGGCTTACCTGTCTGCTTAAAATATTCTAAGGCACGGATAATGCGTTTCACATTATTTGGATGGATTGCTTCTGCACTTAAGGGGTCAAGTTTGGCAAGAAGTTCGTGAAGATATGCTCCCCCTCTGCTTTTTGCAAGGACCTCTAACTCTTCTCTATATGTCTTATCTTGATCATTCTTCTCAAAATCTATATCATATAATATGGATTGGATATAAAAGCCAGTTCCTCCAACAAGTATAGGTATTTTATTTCTTTTATGTATGCTTTCTATATATCTCTTAGCATATTGCTGAAATTTAACTACACTAAATTCCTCATCAGGATAGAATTCACTGATAAGATAATGGGTAACACCAGCCATCTCCTCTGAAGTAATCTTGGCTGTTCCAATATCCATATATTTATAGACCTGCATAGAATCAGCTGAAATAATCTCCCCATCTACTGCTTTTGCAAGTCTAATCGACAGGGAGGTTTTTCCCACTGCTGTGGGTCCAGTTAAAATAATTAGTGGTTTTTTACTCATAAATTCTCCGATTTCTATTATATAATTCTCTTGAATTTCTTTTCTAGTTCATACTGGCTCATAGATATTATTACCGGCCTTCCATGGGGACAATGGTAGGGATTTTCCAAGCTCAAAAGCTCCTTTATTAAGGATGATGCTTCTTCTGTGGAAAATCTATGATTAGCTTTTACTGCGGCTTTACATGCCATAGATGCCACCCTAGCTAATATGGATTCTGGATTAGGCTGACGGGAAGATATCTCATCAGTAAGCTCATCTATAAATTCCAAAAACAAGTCTTTATTAGAAAGATTGTATAGATCAGCTGGCACCGACCTAATAGAATATTCGTTTCCTCCAAAATGCTCTATTTCATAGCCCAACTGCTCAAGCACCTCTTTATTGCCTGCTAGAACCTCTTGTTCTCGTAATGAAAGTGTAATTACAATTGGGGGCATTAACATTTGAGATGAATGCTTATTCTCCTTGGCAGCAGTATATATTCTTTCATACAAGACCTTTTCATGGGCTGCATGCTGATCAATAATATAAAGGTTCTTTTGATATTCTACAAGCCAGTATGTAGAAAAAATCTGACCAATTATACGGTGCTTACTAATTGCCTCCTCCGATATAAATGGGGCGGCATTTTGGTCTTCATTATTCGAGAACAGATCCATCTGTTCTGCTTGCAAGGCTCCATAATTATTCACTTCCTTAATAAGCTTGTCAGACGAATCTGATGGTATTATCTTATCATAATCTTGACTAGTTTCATTTTTATCAGCATTTTGATTGATGCCAGATATTATATCCTTATTATCAGCATTTCTATTACTCTCAGATATTATATCCTTATTTTCAGTATCCTTATTGTCGCCAGTTATTATATCATTCTTATTATTATTCTGATTGTCGTCTGATATTATCTCTTTTTTATTAGCTAATTCCTCTAATGCCTTTAGCTGTTGTGTAGGGTCTAATCGGCTCATTCTTTTGCTCTCAAAGGGTTCAGGAAGTCTTTTAAAATCCTCCTTACCCTTAACTTGGACTTTATTTCTATCAGCTAGACTTAGCTGGGGTATTAATTCATTAGCTTGCAAAGCCTCTCTTATCATTTGATAGGTTACCTTATAGATGGAATCTCCATTGCTAATCTTAAGCTCAAGCTTTTGAGGATGGATATTTACATCTAGTAAAGAAGGGTTAATTTCATAATAAAGAGATGTAAAAGGATATTTATGTTGCATCATAAAGGGCTTATATGCATCTTCAATAGCCCTAATTATAATACTATTTTTTATATATCTTCCATTAATAAAATAATTCTCAAAATTACGGTTTCCACGATTTATGGTTGGTTTTCCAATATAACCAGTTATCTTCACGTCATCAGACTTATATTCTACAGCTAATAATTCCTTAGAAATATCTCGGCCATATATATTATAAAGTATATCCTTTATATTATTATTACCAGAAGATTGTAGCTTTAACTGGTTATTTACAATAAAGCGAAAGGATACGGCTGGATGAGAAACCATAAGTCGCTCTATCAAATCATTAACATAGCCTGCCTCAGTATTAGGTGTCTTTAGAAACTTTCTTCTAGCAGGGGTATTATAAAACAAGTTACGAACAATAAATGTAGTACCACTAGGACAGCCTATTTCTTCAATAGACTTCTCAACCCCACCCTCAATAATATAGCGGTAACCATTTAAAGATGAAGGGGTTTTAGTGATTAGCTCAACCTGAGATACGGCTGCAATACTGGATAAGGCCTCTCCCCTAAAGCCAAGGCTAGTTACAGAAAAAAGGTCCTCAGCTTTTTGAATCTTACTAGTGGCATGACGCATGAAGGCTACAGAGATATCCTCCTTACCTATACCTGACCCATTATCTGTTATCCTAATTAGGCTTAGGCCCCCGTCCTTTATTTCGGCTGTTATAGCAGTCGCTCCTGCATCCAGAGCGTTTTCAATAAGCTCCTTAACCACAGCACTAGGTCTTTCTACCACTTCACCTGCCGCTATTTGATTTATAGTACTTTCATCTAAAAGATGGATTATTGACATATAGCAACCACCCTTTCTAGTCTTAAGCTTTAAATTCTATCTTTGATTTTATTTTGCATTTGATACAATTTGTTAATAGCATCTATAGGGGTTAGCCTTGAAAGATCCATTTCCCTGATTTCGTTGATAATATCATCATTTCCTGTTAGGGAGAACATAGAATATTGCTCTAATGGGCTTGTATCCTGAATAAGGTCTTTCGATGTTTGTTCTACTGTAGTAGAAATATCTTTTGTCTTCATAGCCAGGTCATTGCCAATCAATTCATCTACAATCTCATTTGACCTTTTTATTACAGAGACTGGAACACCCGCAAGCTTTGCAACTTGTATACCATAGCTTTTATCAGCTCCACCCTTTACTATTTTTCTAAGGAAGATAATATCATCCCCCTGCTCCTTGACTGCTATACAATAATTATTTACACCCTCAAGCTTTCCCTCTAGTTCTGTTAGCTCATGGTAATGGGTTGCAAATAAGGTCTTAGCACCTAGTATAGATTTATTACTTATATGCTCTATGACTGCCCATGCAATAGAAAGACCATCGAACGTACTGGTTCCTCTTCCTATTTCATCTAAAATAAGCAGGCTGTTTTTGGTGGCATTTCGAAGAATATTGGCCACCTCGGTCATCTCTACCATAAAGGTGCTTTGGCCGCCAGCTAGGTCATCAGATGCCCCTACTCTTGTGAATATTCTATCCACAACTCCTATCTTGGCACTATCAGCAGGAACAAAGCTTCCAATCTGGGCCATAAGAACAATTATAGCCGTTTGCCTCATATAGGTGGATTTACCAGCCATGTTAGGTCCTGTTATTATAGATACACGATTTGAATCATTATCAAGCAAGGTATCATTGGCAACAAACATATCATGTGAAATAGTTTTTTCTACAACTGGATGTCTACCATTCTTTATTGAAATTAATCCTTCATTATTTATCTTGGGACACACATAATTATTTTGCTCTGCCACTAGGGCTAAAGAAGCAAACACATCAAGTTTTGCTATCGCCTTGGCGGTTTGGCTAATTCTCTTAACCTCTAGGGCTATACGGTCTCTTATCTCACAGAACAAATCATATTCCAGTGAAAAAAGTTTATCTTCAGCTCCAAGAATAATATCCTCTAGGTCTTTAAGCTTGCTAGTGGTATACCTCTCAGCATTGGCTAGAGTCTGTTTCCTTGTCCATTCCTCTGGAACAAGATCCTTATATGAATTAGTGACCTCAAGATAGTAACCAAAGACTCGGTTATATTTTATCCTTAGGTTTTTAATACCTGTTGCCTCTCGTTCCTTGGCTTCTAGCTCCATAAGCCAATCCTTCCCCTCAGTCTTGGCCCTTCTTAATCGGTCAACCTCCTCATTGTAGCCCATACTGATTATGCCACCCTCCTTTAGATTAATGGAGGGCTCATCCTCTATAGACACACTTATAAGCTGGTAGATATCAGAAAGATCATCTAGCTCATCATGAATTTCCCTAAGAAGTCCACTATCAAAACTCTGTATAAGAAACTTTATGTGAGGTAACATTTCTAAGGATGATTTAAATGCAATTAAATCTCTGGGATTAGCAGTCTTGTAACTGATTTTTCCCATAAGTCTTTCAAGGTCATATATAGGATTAAGATATTCTCGGATTTCCTCTCTTGTTATCATATTATCCTTCAATTGACCAACAGCGGAAAGTCTTTGATTAATCATATCATAATCTATTAAAGGCTGTTCCAGATAAGACCTAAGCTGCCTTGCTCCCATGGCTGTCTTAGTTTTATCCAATACCCAAAGAAGAGAACCTTTTTTTTGCTTGTCTCTTATGGTTTCTGTCAGTTCCAAATTCCGTACTGTAGACCTATCTAGTAGCATGAATTTTTCATAAGTATAAGGTGTTAATTTAATTATATGTGATAAGGCACTTTTCTGAGTTTCAATCAGAAATTGCATAATAGAGCCTGCAGCTATTGTACCTATGGTGTAATCCTTAAGACCAATTCCATCAAGACTAGCCACATCAAAATGCTCCATCAATGCTCGTATACATAATGCATCATCAAAATACCATGGCTCTAATGGAGAAAGTGAAAGATTATTAATAGACTTTAAGGCTTCAATATCAATACCAGACACAAGGAAAGAGTCATTACAAATAATTTCTGTAGGAGACCATTTGAATATCTCGTCCATTAGCTTTATATTAGAGTCAATTTCGGTTACATAATAATCTCCAGTAGTGGCATCAACTATAGAGATGCCGAATATATTGGTGGTATGAACAACGCTCATCAAATAATTATTCCGGCTTTCATCTAGAACCTGTGTGTTTAGATTAGTACCAGGAGTAACAATTCTTACAACATCTCTTTTTACCAATCCCTTAGCAGTCTTAGGGTCCTCGATTTGCTCGCAGATTGCCACTCGGTAACCTCTACTTATGAGTTTGCTAAGGTAATTATCAACTGAGTGGTAGGGAACCCCACACATAGGAGCCCGTTCATCATTTCCAATGCCTTTTCCAGTAAGGGCAATTTCTAATTCCTTGGAGCAAATCTTTGCATCCTCAAAGAACATCTCATAAAAATCACCCAAACGATAAAACAATATACAGTCTTTATATTTCTCCTTTATCTGCATATATTGCTGCATTAATGGAGTTAATTTTTTCATTATGTATGTCCCTTTCTTATGTAAATTAATAATTTTATTTATTGTAAATCATCTGAAACATCATGCTTTATTATATCATATCATATATTAAAATCCATGGTGTCTTTAATGATTTTTTAATCTAAAAATGCCATAGTTATTCAAGAATCGAATATCTATGACATTAGGCTTAGAATTCACTTTCTATCACATCATCTAAAAGATCGGTTTGATCCGCGGCTGTGGTTGCCAGTACATCACATCGTTCATTTTGAGGATGTCCACTATGACCTCTTACCCATACATATTCAACCTTATGAGGTTCCATTGCCTTAAGAAGTCGCTTCCAGAGGTCAATATTCTTAACAGGCTCCTTATTCCCTCTCTTCCACCCCTTTTTAATCCAACCATCAAGCCAATGGTCATTAAAAGCCTTAACAAGATATTGGGAGTCTGAATACAATGTGACATGGCAAGACTTTGTTAATGCTTCTAACCCCACTATAGCTGCCATCATTTCCATTCTATTATTCGTAGTCTTTTTATATCCAGCGCTATATTCTCTTATATGCTTGTGTCCTTTTGAGTCTACAAATTCAATTATTGTTCCATAGCCTCCAGGTCCATCAGGGTTACCCCTAGCAGACCCATCAGTATATATATTTACCTTTGCGATCATTGTTTTTTACATCTCCTTATATTTTACTCCATTCACCTGTCTTCATATACTGGTTTGCGGCATCCTCTGCATTGTCTATAATATCCTTTGAGTAACCAAGAAGCTTAAGTAACTTAATTGCATTCCTAGATACGGCCCTACCCTTGTATATTCTATAATCAAACAGAACCTGGTTCCCTTCTATTCTTTCTCTAAAATGATAATTAGAGTAATAGTCTTCTAGAATATATGTTAGCTCAATATCATGGGTTGCAGCAAAACAAAGAGAATTCTCATTGGCCAAAGAGCCAAGTATTCTTGAGGAAGCAGCAATCCGTTCTAAAGTATTGGTTCCCCGCAAGACCTCATCTACAAAGCAAAGTACAGGATATTTTCTATTTGTTTTATCAAGTATACGCTTTAATGATTTAATCTCAACTATAAAATAGCTTTCATTACTAAGTATATTATCCTTTAAAGCCATTGAGGAATATATAACAAAATAGTTTGCCTTATACTCACGGCTAAGGGAGGTATATATGGTCTGTGATAAAATTCCGTTGATAGCCAAGGATTTTATAAAAGTAGACTTACCTGAGGCATTAGACCCTGTCAGCAAAGTGCAATTATCCGCAGTGATGGAATTAGGTACAGGCTTATTAATAAGAGGATGAAAGACATCCACAACATATAGTTTGGGACTAGCCTTGGCATAAGAAAGCTGTGGAATTGAATAGTAATCAATCATTTCTCTAAAAGATGCCACACTTATCATACTATCAAGAAATCCTACGATTTTAAAAATCCTAACCATAGCCTCTTTGTTTTTCTTAAAAAAACTTAGCATGGAATTATATTTAATTAAATCATGATGAGTTATCATCCGATAATAATCCATTAATGCCTCTAGTATACTGCCACTAACATTTCTTGAAACAACAATTGAAGACCCTCTCTTATATTTTTTAAATATTTTTATATCTGAACTTAATTTTTTCTGATATAGGTCTAAGTCTGGTATGGATATCTTATTAAACTCTTCTATGCTATCA
>FZPS01000062.1_pt1526 | contig 37523 bp, 40 predicted proteins | sample 1817821 | NCBI WGS metagenome assembly FZPS01 (sample SAMEA104158645, study PRJEB21678) | metagenome | place: Germany | collected 2015-04-21 | reverse complement strand
ACTACGCATAGTAAAAGCCCCACTAGAACAACAACAATCGCAAATATCAAAGAGGCAGTAATTTTTCCTGTTACTAATTTCGTCCTCCCGTATTTTGCAGACAATAAAATAGCATCCATTCCTGTTGCCAGCATCTTGGCGTTATTATATGTAAATAATAAACCTACACCCATGATCAGGGTAGTAATTATTGAATAAGATATAAGCTTTTTGCGTATCCGGTTATTGGAAAAAAAATCAAGTATCTTTTTCAATCTCTATCACTCTCCTTTGGTTTTTCCTTGAGAGTGGTCTTGTATTTTTCAAGATTACTTGATGTTATCACTTTTGCCCCTGTGTCAACATATGAAGAAGTCATTTGCCTTTTCTTATACTCCAGAAGTGAACGGATGCTTTCATATCCCATCTCATAGGGATTTGCCGCAACAGTTCCGTATATTACTCCTTTTTCTATATATCGGAGTATTTCAGGTGCATCGCCATATCCAATTATGGTTACTTCCCCCACCTTATTAAGGTCTACAATGATTTGAGCTGCACTTATGGTGTCCTTGACAGTGGTGCAAATTATGGTATCCACATCGGGATGATTGTAAAGTATCTGTCGGGTAACCTCTTCAGCGCTAAAGAGACCGGTACCGGATGACTGTATGGTTTTTATGCTTGCCAGCGGCGCATCTTTAAGGGCATCCTTGAAACCTGCTACTCTAAGACTTTGAGGTACATTTTCACTTGTTCCATTAAAACTTTTAATGATAATACCGATGTTCGCTTCTTCCCCTGTTGATTCAAGAACAAGTTTGCCAGCCTCACTGCCCAAATTGTATGTATTGGTGCCCACAAAGCCCTTCCTTTTGCTGTCCTTTGCATCAGCTTCGATGGTAATTACCGGTATGCCGGCATCTGTTGCTTCATCTATAAGGGGAGTAAAAACCTCCTCATCCAAAACGTGCGTTACAATGCCGTCCACTCTGGATGCTACCGCCATCTTAAAATATTTAACCTGCTCATCAATATTTGTGAATCTGGGCCCATTAAACTCAACCGCAACATTGGAATCTTTAGCTGCATCAAAGCATCCTTCTTTAACAGTTTGCCAATACGAATCATCTGTATTCTGAGCAATTACTATAAAGTGATAGTCAATTTTACTGGTGCTTTCCTTAAGAAGACTGTTTGCTTCAAGAAGGTTAAGCTGAAAATAGTCTATGGAATACCCTATTAGAAAAATAAAAATGATAAACAACAGGACTACTCCAAGTACCATGACTTTTTTCATACGCAACCTCGCACGATTATTGCCACCTTGGTGATTGCCTATTTGTGCCTGTGCTATAAGTGGTGTTTGTATTAATTATAGCATATGAAATTAAAGATGAGTAAAAAATGCTTATTTTTGTATCGACTGGTAGTCATTAACCAGATAATACCTGGGTGATTCATCCTCTTCAATATCCGGAAATCTTCCGACTTTCTCATAGAACCGATTATCTGTATAATCATCATTACACTCTGAAACCTCTCCTACCAGAACGGAGCCTTTGCCGGGTTCCCCCCAGAAAGAATGATATTGTCCGGGATATAATGTGATACTTTCACCCGGTTCCAGTCTTACCGTGGAGCCGGCCGGTACCTGATACTCCCTTCCATCGCTGTATACTGTAACAGGTATATCAGCCAGATTTTCATCACTAGTAGATTCGTATAGTTTTACTATCAGATTCCCGCCGCCGCGGTTAATAATATCCTCTGTCTTTTTCCAGTGAAAATGAAGAGGCGTAATTTGTTTCTCTTTTACTATCATTATTTTTTCGGCATAGGTCTTTTTATATTTTTCCATATTCAAATTGCCATTTCTTATGGTGAAAAGAAAAAGACCCTTTTCCAGGAAGTCACCGCTCCCAAAGTCTGTAATATCCCACCCCAGATGATTATCACGTATTTCATCGTATTCTTTCCCTTTGGAAGCCCATATATCAGGAGTCCAATAAGCGAAAGGCGGAAGTATAAACTGATGCTGTCTGAAAAAAGCTATACCTTCTTCAATAATTCTGTTAATTTCAGAACGTTTCATTTTTCATTACCTCACTAATTTATTCATCGTTACATACCTGCATCTCCGGTCATTTTTTTATCAGGTATCTGTGTTTTTACTGTTGTTTAGCCAGCTTTATACTTCTCAAACAATTCGATTATTCCTTTGACACTTTTTATACCCGAAACCGAATCTATTTCAGACAGACTGCTGGCTGCTGCGGCACATGCAATCTTCAGTGATTCCTCAACGGCTAATTCTTTATATATGGAATAAAGCATACCTGCACAGAAGGCATCTCCTGCTCCAACACTACTTTTTATATATCCTTCAGGTAATTTCAATGACGGAACATAAGTAAAATTCATATCAGAGTCCATTGCCCAGCCACCTTGTGGTGCGTGGATTACAACAAGCTCCTTTACACCTAATACCAATATCTTTTCACATATTTTTTTGATGAGATTTGCATCAAGTTTTCCATCTGGACTGTAAGGGCTGATATTGGTTGTTTTTCCAGCCTCGATTTCGTTAATGATAACATAATTGCAGTGTTTCAGACTTGCCTGGACTATTTCTGAATACCTGTCATTTTCTGTACTAACCATGTCAAGAGAAGTCTTTATGCCTTTTGTCTGGATCTTTGCCAAAGCCCTGGCCATTACTGTTCCATATTCTTTATCTTCCCTGTCAAAGGGTTCCATTAGCAAAGCATATCCCATATGAAAAATATCAGTGTTGATGGAATCGAAGTCAAGGTTCTCATATGAAAAGCAGCGGTTTGCACCTCTTGCATGGAAAAAAGTGCGTTCCCCTGTGGATTCTTCAGTCATGCAATCAGTAAAAGCAGTTAACTCGCCATCAAAGATTTTTATTCCACGGGTATTAATACCGTTTTCTTTTAGCAGCTTTAATACAAATTGACCATTTTCATCGTTGCCTATCCCTCCATAAGCGTATAGAGGAATTGTGCCACATATCTTTGCCAGACCTATAAGGGTATTCGTCACACATCCGCCTGCTCCTCTGGAACTGGCCAGGATGTTGCTAAGCATTCCTTTTTTTACATATTGGTCTATGATTTTATAGTAATCTACCGTTATAGTCCCGGCAATTCCAATACCTCGTCTCAGGACATTTCACTCCTTTGATGTATTATCTGGATGTTTTGATTTTGTTTTTACCAAGAGAGCTAACGCTGTAATTGTCGAAATAGCAATAATTGTTGTTATTATTATGATTTTTTTCTTACTCATAGCTACTCTCCAGTTAATTACTAATGATAGATGTGTGCCGTAATTGACAGTGATGTTCTTTCCCTTAGCCTCAGTTTACCTAAAATAATACTCAAAAGCAATATTTATTAGGATTACTTTGTTATTACTGCTTATATTTTCTTTAACTTTATACTGCAACGCAGGGTTCAGCAAAGAATAATCCAACCTGAAAAGATAATATTATTAACTACACTCCTTATGCTATAGAGATATAATAGGAGTATTAAAGTTCATTTTTTAGTTTAGCTGTTGCTATACAGTTCTCAACATCCGAAACCGATGGCATTGCCGGAATTGCTCCTTTTTTCATGGTAGCCAAAGAGCCGGCGGCATTAGAAAACTTTATCATGGATTCCAGCTCATCTTTATCCAGTAATTCAATTGACTTTTCTGAGTTAAGAATTTTATACAACATGGCTCCCAAAAAAGCATCACCAGCACCGGTGGTATCTATTGTGTTTACATCATAGGTAGCCAGTTTTCCAGTTGTATTTCCGTATCTGTAGAAACAGCCTTCTGGACCAAGTGTTACTAAAATAAGTTTGGTCCCATATTTATCCTGAATATATCCTGAGCCTTTTCCCAGACTTTTCTCTCCTGTTATAAACTCCAGCTCTTCACCCGATACTTTTAGAATATCAGTATAGGCCAACCCTGTTTCCATTAACGTTTTTGCTTCCTTCAGGTTATCCCATAGAGGAGGCCTTAAGTTAGGATCAAAAGAAATGAGCTTTTTATATTTCTTTGCTGTCTTTATAGCATATAAAGTAGCATCTCTGGAAGGTCCCTTTGTCATGGAAACAGTTCCAAAGTGGAATATCCTGCAGTTCTTTATTAATTCCCGATCTATTTCATCCTCACAAAGCAGCATATCTGCACCGGGTTTTCTATAAAAACTGAAACTCCTGTCTCCGCTGCTGTCCAGATGTACAAACGCAAGGGTGGTATTGGCCTGGTCAGTAATGACAATTCCCTGCGTATCTACCCCTATATCCTTCATGGTTGACAGAAGGAAACTGCCAAATTGATCATTGCCTACTTTACTGATTAAAGCTGTCTTTTTACCCATCTTAGAAAGAATAGCCAGTACATTTCCGGGGGCCCCGCCGGGATTTCTTTCAAATAATGCGGTGCCTTCAGGCGTTACTCCCCCTGGAGCAAAATCAATCAGTAATTCACCTATCGCAACAACATCAAACATATTAGCATCACCATTCCATACTCTATAGTATTAAAATTTTACTTTTCCTTTTTGAAAAGTTCCTCCATCTGAGATTTGGTCTCTACCGACAAGGCCTCTCCCAGATAATTTCGGTCTACTGTCTGTTTTTGTTGGTATGCTTGCATCACTTTTATAAGAGAGTTTTCTATTTCAGCCTTGAGTTCGCTGGCCGACATAACTGCACACCCTGCTCCCCGGATTATAATCTGCTGCAAATTATCCGATGTAGCAACAGTTATATTATATTTTTTCTGATTATCATGTGCAAATCTTTCAATATACTGGTCTGCTGTTTGCGCCTCCCTGGTATATACCAAATGAATATTCTCATAATCAAGAAATTCTTCCTGATGTCTCTCAACCCGGTAGGCATCAAATACCGCAATAATACGATTTTTCCGGATACCCTGATACTTGCACAGGATATCAAGTAGTTTTGACCTGGCAGTATCCATATTGTCCCGAGCCAATTCTTTTAGTTCAGGCCATGCAAAAATAATATTATAGGCATCAACAAGCAGATATTCTTCTTTTTTCTCCATTGGCTGTGCGCTTTTATAGGTTGATGATTTGTGAAAACTTTCTGCTGTCGTTCTTCGTTTTTGCCAAGTATTCTTTTTCCCCTGATTTGCATAATAGGTCTGATTAAGAATGCGGTCAACCTCCTCGGCATCAAGCCATGGTTCCATCGGCTTACTTTGCTGGTTTGCGAATGCCTCCTCCAGATTTTCGTCTTTATTTTTTAAATAACTTTCAACGTGCATATAGTCTTTTACTTCATCCCAGTTTACAGAAAAACCTGAACCATTAGCACAAAATATTGAAGACGTAGGGTTGTCCACATCTCTTTCTGAATCATAGCCAATCTCTTTAATAACTTCATCTGCATTATGGCATGGTTCATACCCTTTAAGGCTGCAAAAAAGCCTGCCTTGACCTTTGGTGTAGGCTGTAAGTTCTTTTTGATAATTTCTCATGGTAACAACCGGAGCACTTCCTGTCAGCACCGCTGTGCCGTTTTCTATATGCAAAATCTGGCAGTTTCCGTGCATTTTCTCTATGTCGGTCATGGCACGTCCTACTATAGTCTCAGGCAATTCTATCTGGAATGAATAAAACGGCTCCAATAATATAGATTCTGCCTCTTTTAACCCTTGTCGAACTGCACGGTAAGTTGCTTCCCGAAAGTCTCCGCCTTCTGTATGTTTATTATGAGCCCTGCCCGATACCAGAGTTATTTTAATATCAGTAATTGCTGAACCGGTTAGAACTCCCTTATGAACCTTTTCTTTCAGATGGGATAAAACAAGGTTTTTCCAGCTTTTTGCCAATACATCGTCACTGCAGTCTACCGCAAACTCAAGCCCGCTTCCCCGTTCCTTTGGTTCCAATAGCAGATGAACTTCAGCATAATGTCCCAGAGGTTCGAAGTGCCCGACACCTTCTACGATACTTCCAATAGTCTCTTTATAAACAATGCTGCCTGAATCAAATGTCACTTCAACGCCAAACCGGCTAAGTATAAGACTTTGTAAAATTTCAATCTGCACTTCACCCATAATCTGTGCCCGGATTTCCTGTAGCTGTTCATCCCACACAATACGAAGCTCAGGATCTTCCTCCTCCAGCATTCTCAGCTTAGGCATCATCATTCGTGGGTCAACGCCTTCCGGAAGTTTAATCTGATATGTCAGCACAGGCTCTAAAATCAGCTCCCCAGAAGTTTTCTCCTCTCCTAACCCTTCTCCCGGTTTTGTTAGACTCAGCCCTGTTACAGCACAAACAGTGCCTGCTTCAGCCTCACTCAGCGCCACAAATTTCTTACCGGAATAAATACGTATCTGATTAACTTTTTCTTCATATTCCCTGTAATTTACAGCATCTCTTACTTTAAGCCTTCCTCCGGTGATTTTCATATGAGTAAGACGGTTTCCTTGTTCATCTCTGCTTATCTTAAATATTTTTGCTGCAAATTTTTTCGGATAGGTAGGAGAAGAGGTGTATTTAACTAAACCTTGCATAAAATCATCTATGCCTTTTATCTTTAAAGCTGATCCGAAAAAACAGGGAAATACTTTTCGTGCTTTTATTGCCTCTTTTATTTTCTTAACACTAATACGATTAGATTCTAAATAAGCTTCCATCAATCCTTCGTCGCACATTGCAAGCTGATCGTAAAACTTATCTGTATCTGCTTGTCCAAAATCAATACACCCGTCACCCAGATGTTTCTTCAATTCCTCCATTAATTGAATTTGATCTGTACTCTCTTGATCCATTTTATTAATAAAAATGAATACCGGAATATTGTATGATGAAAGCAAATGCCATAAGGTTCTGGTATGGCCCTGAATACCATCCGACCCACTTATCACTAATATGGCATAATCCAGTACCTGGAGCGTCCTTTCCATCTCACTTGAAAAATCTGCATGGCCGGGAGTATCCAATAGAGTAATTTGTTTATCTCCAATTTCAAACACTGCCTGCTTGGAGAAAATAGTAATCCCTCTTGCTCTTTCAAGTTCAAAGGTGTCAAGGTATGCATCCTTGTTGTCCACACGGCCTAATTGGCGTAACTTGCCGCTCAAGTATAGTAAACTCTCTGAAAGTGTTGTCTTGCCAGCATCTACATGTGCCAGTATTCCAATAACCAGTTTATTCATAATCAATTATTAATCCTTCATTGTCTATAATACCATAATACCTAAGTAAAGAATAAATAAGGCATTGATAATGTCACCATTACTGTAAATGCTTTCTGGAATAAAATCAAATAGGTCACCTCAAGTTTTCGAGAAATACTAGCACTCGCTTATCAGCTTAATATAGAATTCTACTACCTTCAAAAGGGTATTTACTGGAATTCTTTCGTTATGCCCGTGAATCATATCCCTTTCCTCTTTTGACAGCTTCATAGCCGAAAAACGGTATACCCTGTCTGTAATTCTTAAGTAATGTCTTGAATCGCTGCAGCCCATCATAAGATATGGGGAAACTATTACTTCAGGCCAAACGCTTTTTATAACATTCTTTAATCTGTACCACTCATCACAGCTGGTATCAGAATAACCGGACGGGTTCATACCATTTACAATGCTGATATCAATCTTGTCATTGGCGATAATTTTCTCCAGTCTTGCTATGGCAGATTCGATGGTGTCGGTTCCAAGGAGGCGAAGATTTGCTCCCACCGTGGCACTTGACGGAATTACATTAAAAACCTTGCTGCCTTCCATTCTGGTTACAGCACAGGTAGTCCTCATTATGGCATTGAGTTCACCCCCCGATGTTTTACTGATAAAACTTAACAGTGGTTTAAAGCACCAGAGATTTGCAAATAAGATTCTGTACATAAAATTTGAATGCCTGCCAAGTGTGTCAAACATCTCCTTAACAGGTTTTGTAAGTTGAGACTTAAAAGGATTTTTTTCTATTTTCACAACTGCCTTAGCCAGTAAACCAACAATGGTATGGGCGGGCGGAGTAGATGAATGTCCTCCTTTGCTATTCATTGAAAGCTCGATATTAAGGCTGCCTTTTTCCCCTGTGCCAATTAAAGCTGCCGGAGTTAAAACACCCGGGAAAGCATTTTCAACTATGGCTCCTCCCTCATCAACAACAAAAGAAGGCTTAACTCCCATTCTTTCCAGTTCATCTACAATTTCAAGGCAGGATGGGCCCATAATCTCTTCGTCACCGGAAAAGGAAAAATAAATATCCTGCTCTGGTGTGAATCCTGATTTAATCAAATGCTCTGCAGCTTCCAATATGCCGCACAGGGTAGATTTGGTATCCAAAGCTCCTCTTCCCCATATTTCATTATTTTCAACAATCCTCTCAAAAGCAGGTTTAACCCAGTTTTTTTCATCTGCCGGTACCACATCATAATGAGCCATAAGTACGACCGGCTTATCACTGGCGTTTCCTTTCCAGTGATACAGTATTCCTGACTTTCCTATTAGTTTGCGGGAACATGCTTGATGAAATTCCGGGAACCTTTCAACAAGGAGATTTTGGAACCTTTCAAATTCTTTCTTATCAGCTAATTCGTCATTGATATATGAAATTGTTTTGCAGCGAATCATATCGGCCAGATCACGAATAACTTTATCTTTATCGATTTTAGGTATTTCACTTTTTTCAGTGATTTCTTCCATAGGCTTAAAAACAGCTGCTCTTATTAATATAACAGCCAGAAAAACTATTATAGCAAATAGTATTGTAATTCCGATATACATGGCCATAAAATATTCCTCTTTTCCTTACCCGGATAAGGGTTTTACAGTAATCCTTTTTTGTACAGAATTCTTGCAACACCAATGGATATGGCGGCACCTACCGGTACCAGTATACCCACTGAGCTCGCTAAAGAAGGCACTAATAAGAACAATACAATCATAAACAACAGAGGCGCGATTGATATCTTCCAGTTCTTGCTGATATAAACTACGCCCAGACCTCCGAAAAGGGCCGGCAGAATATTGTCAAAAGCAGGCTTTAGTTCAGGCGAATTCAGGATGGGAGTCAATTGACCTATCAGAAGAACTCCTATGGAAATAATTATAGTTGTGACAATGGAAGAAGTGGCGATTGCAATAGTTGAAACAACTTCCCCTTCCTCTGTTCCCGATTTTACATTGTTAATCTCCATAGCATTCAAAGCGCATGGAACTTTTAAGTTTGTAAGGTTTCCAGTTACAAATCCAAGATAAGATCCGGCCGTTCCCAGCATGGGGCAAAAAGTAATAACCTCAATAACTCCAACTGTCCAAAATATAGGAGCTACTCCCAAAAGTCCTTTTACCACTGATTGCACAGGTGGCCAGGCATTGTAGTAAAGACATATTGCCACAGGCACCAAAAGAATTATTACAATCGCAGTCCATATCCAGATCTTTCCGTACAGGTGCGTCATATCATCATAGGTTTTTGTATTCATATCAAATCCTCCTATACAATCAAGGGTGTTATTAAGACAGCAAAAGCCATAGCTCCCAACATGCTTATGGGAAGCGCATAATCCTGTATCCAATTAATCTTAAAAACCTTAAGAAGAATACCGCAGATTCCCATAAGGAGTGCAGAAAACAAAAGCACAAATATAGGTATCCAACCAGCCAGTCCACTTCTGATATTGGAAAATACCATACCCATAAAAGCTGATATCATACCTAAAAACATGGCTGTAATAAACAAATCTCCCCATTTGCTGTCCTTGGTTTTTATGGTGGTAAGGCCCTTCTGTATTCGTCTCAAAAGAATTGGAACCAGTACGATACTGGGCATGATGCCAAGAGTCATTACCCATGTGATGGCAGAAAATGCTTTTGGATCTTTTAATGTCTCGGACAGTGATACACTCAAAGCCGACGCTGTTGATGTGGCAGCAGGCAGCTCATAAGTTATTGCACCTATAACGCTTAATCGTATCCATGGCAGAGGCAGCCCCAGGAACTTCGAGAGCGTTAATACGCCTAATAGTATTGAAACAGCCGGCGCAACAGTAAAAATGGCAGACGAAGATATGGTTTTCCTTAATTTTTTCATATCCATTCCCAATTCTTTTCCACGCCTGTAAGCTCTGATAAGAAAGAATAAGGATTGGGCAATGATGAACAAAATCACCATAACCGCAAGTATGTACATGAAGCTGTCATTCGGATTGAAATTCATGTTGTTTTCCCCCCTGTTATTAGTTTGTGTTATTTCTCGATTTTTTTCTTGAATAGTTAAAAGTCAGAAGGCCAAATAATATTATAGATCCACCAATACATGTTGCAATATCCGGGACTTCAAGTATAACGATATAACCTAATATCATTGATAATAACGGTGTTATAAACATATAGTTTGAAACATCACTGGTTTTCTCAGCAATGGACAGAGCTTTTGACCAGCATATATATGCAATGGCGCTTGGGAAAATACCTAAATATATCACTACAAGAATCTGATTTAACGGTGCATGAATAATTTGTGAAACCGCTTCCGGTGAAAATATACATAAAAAAACAGAACCTGCAACTATACTGTATGTGGTTGACTGAAAAGCTGTATACTTCTTAGTATATTGCCTTTGAGTTATGTTATAACCACTTAAAAGGATTGCAGCTCCTAACATCCATAAGACTCCGGTGTTAATAGACAATATACCGTTCCAAAGCGTTAGAACCAGAATGCCTGAAAACTGAATCAGTATTGCAATCCAGGACAAAGCTATTAATCTTTCTTTTAGAAAAACAGATGCAATTAAAGCTGTAAGGATTGGAACTGATGAAATAATTATGCTTGATGTTGTTGAAGACAATGTTTTTGATCCAATGTTAAAAGTTATCATGTAAAGCGTAAAACCCAAAAGACCTGATAAAATGAATTTGGGAATGTCTTTGAAATCCGGAAGACCAATTTTCTTTATCCTTGCAGCTATTATAAGGACTATTGCCGCAACAAAATATCTTAAAAATCCGAGACTGAAAACGGTAAAATAGTTAAGCGCTACCTTTGTAAAAACATATGCAGAAGCCCATAAAAAGACTGTACAAATTGCGAAAAAATGACTTATTCTATGACGCATATCTTCTTTACCTTCTAACTTTCAAACTGACTCTGTGCAGCGTTTTGACCGGATGCAACATTAAAACCATATATTAGGTTTCATTTAACTAATTGTATCACAAAACTGACCCAAATCCTTAACTTATTCATTTATATGTTCCGGCGGTCTGGATACACTTCTTTTTATCTGGTCCGATTTTTTGTTATAGATGTTGGAAGCAATCTGATTAACATTTTCCATAAGCCACATGTAGGTTGTAGTGCCTTCGGAATAATCAGCCTCCGCAAACATATCAATTCTTCCATCCCGAATCAATTGATTTACTTGTTTAAAGGCTTTTGAATCACCTTTTGGATATATGGCAAAGGTTCTGCCCCCATTGCTTTTTAGTACAGAAAAAGCAGGTACATCACTCGGACCATCGGCTATATAAATCATGTTTTCAAATGGAACACGCCTGTTTTCATATGAAATTCTGGAATTTACATCGATATTGGGATATTCATTTGAACCTTTATTAATTTCAAATATTGCCCTTGTTTTTGATGTGTTGTCCAGGGCATAAGCAATTTGTTTTATTTCACGGTTATTTTCATTATCCGAATTATTATTTTTATCCTCTTTCTTATTAAGGGAAGAAAGGGAAGATTTTATTGGTTCTTCAATAAATTCGCAACCCCAAATATGCTTTATGTATTGAGCCACCACAGACCCCTTTATCATTTCCGACAAACCTGTACTAACTATATAGTGTTCAACCTTAATATTAAACTTCTGAAACTCAGGATTAATTTCTACAGCATCCTGTAATTTCTTAAATATCTCCGGGACTCCGGTATAGAACTTTAATTCTTTACCTAATTCTCTTAGTTTTGAATTATTCAGGCCCTTGAATATTCCCTGATTAACACATGTAAGAAAATGATTGAGATATATAGTATCCCGATTGACTCTAATCTCTTTTTCTTTATATTGAGCCTCAAGGCCATTAACTTCTTTCCAGAACTCAGACTCACTTACGCCATATTTTTTGAAAATTGGGGTTTGCATATAACCATCAACCAAAGTCTTGTCAAAATCCCATATTATCGCTACAATGTTTTGCTCCATAAATTCCTTCCTCTTTATCTCATTTTTACATTTGCGGTAAACCCTGCATATTATAATTTTTTAGAGTTTTGTATGCCCTAAGCCAATTCAGTATTTACATTAATCCAAATTCTGTTATAATGGAGATAAGAGATGGCGACGTTTTGTTGCTGTCAGGTTAAAATGGGTGTTTTTATAAACGGTCTTATGGCCGTTTTTTTCTTTGTTTTTGAGGTTGTGATTGAAACAGCTTTCCTGTAATTAATTTTACAGTTATGCCCACCACTATTGGTACGAATATGTATTTGACGCACCATACAACAGCATAGCCAATAATGGTGTAGAAATCATTATCCATATCAACCACCCCCTTCCTCTGTATATCCCTGCAGCAACTATATCGTCGCCATCCCCATAAGTGGGATTACAAAGGAGGGAGCCTCTAAAACAAACACCTGTTTCAAACCTGAATAATCTTGCACATCCATTATATTACAGCACAATTCAATGTACAAGTTCTAAAAAAACATTTGTTCGATATTATTTCTCCAAAAAATTTTATGTCCTGATATTACTCCATGATAAACTTTATCGGGTTCAGAAGATTATAGCTCCTGACTTATGTGAATTGCTAAATAAAAAGCCTATACAGATTAATATTGCTTAAGCTAAGTTGTCAAATTGATAATTTGTTGATAATATGTTTAGCCTTATCATAATCTGTTTTTTTCACATAAAATATATATTCATAATTGACGTCCATATTTTGCCCAAATGAACCCATTCTTCCCCTTGAACCGATAGAAAAAGGTGAAGGTGACATTCTGTTGACGGTTCTAATTCGGTAGTCTATGTTATTGTTATACAAAGCATCTCTTATTTCGCTTTGTTTTTTGATAGAGTAAGTAATAAACAACTCTTTCCTGTTCAAGACAGTAATCATTTTTCTTATCCCCTTATAGAGTAAAGCTCCCTGACTCTTTATGCAGATACATGCTATATCCATCCATTATTTATCCAATGTTGATTATCAGCAGAAGGAATTTCTTCTTTTTTCAGTAATCCTTTATGAATCATTTTACACATAAGAAACAGAATTCTTACTTTAAAGCCCATGCGTCCTGGTTTAAACCGCCGGTATTTTCTTGCCAGGTTAATAACTTTAAGTTCAATTTTGTTTTTCCGCTTTTCGGATAATTCTTCCCAAACAACCCCCTCAATCAGCCCAAATCCAAGACAGCTTACATCAGATATTCCAAGCCAGGTAAGAGTGGTAGCGACATCCTTTTGCGCCTTTCTGTTTGAAGCACCTATACTGTTTGTGAGGATGACAGCACGTTTTGTAAACATCGCTTTATCCGGGCGATGAACCATCCAGTGACAACAAAAGTGATCAAGCAATGCTTTCATTTGAGCCGGCGTGCGCAATGCATATACCGGCGCAGCAAAAACCAGCAGGTCTGCTTTAAGCATTTTATCCCATATTGGCATTGTGTGACTGGCATGCGGACACAGTTTTTCGTCTTTGACAAAACATGTCTTACATCCGGTGCAAAAATGCGGCATATCTTTTGGAAGATAAAACTCTGCTATCTCATTTTCATCTCTCAATACCGATAAAAAAAACTCCTTAATCTGATAAGTGCAGCCTTTATATTCAGTGCCATTAATCACGACAATCTTCATTAATATTCTCCTTAATATGTATTGCAGTTTTGAACAGATTTAATTTATGGTATTTCAATTTAAACTGTACGCTCTAAGAAACAAACGCAGAATGGCAAATGGGGAAATTGCTTTATTCCGGTTTCAGAAAAACCATTTTTTATATACCAATCCTTCAACACTCTATTTTCATTTATAATTCCGATTGAGATCTTCTTTCCTCCTGCTTCTTTAACTCTTTCTATAACAAAATTAATCAATCGCAGCCCATAGCCATTATGCCGGTATTCAGGCAATACAGCTAACTTTTCCATGAAATACAGATTTTCATCTGACTTTTCGATAGCCACAAAACCTATAAGAGTGTTATTGATATAAGCACCATACATATCAACACCTTTCTTCTTCATGGCTTGCAAGGCTTCTATTTCTATAAATGCAGGGTTGGTTGGTGCACTTTGCCTGGTTAAATTAAAATCATTTGCTACTGTAATAAACGAATCCCTTATCACGTTCACGCAATCGTGATCTATAATTTCTATCTTCTTTATCTCAATCATAATATCACCTTATTTTGTCTTAATTTATGGTATGCTGAAAAATCAGAAATTTTTATTTTTCGTGTTGCTCTTATGTTCATCTATAGATCGAAATAGTCTTTCAAATCATGAAAAAGGGACTATCTAAAATTTTTGAGATAGTCCCTGGAAGGTGCATCGATGCTATTTGTTTACTGTTGTCTTCCAAAGTCCGTGCAGATTGCAGTATTCGTATACCTCAACTTCTCCGGATTCAGGAACTATAAAAGTGGCCGCTGGTTCTTCACCGGGGAAAAGGCTGACTCTTTGTACGCGGTTACCGCTCATTATACAAATCCACTGAATATAATGTTCGGCAATCATAGGATGGTCAACCGAGCCAACTCTGACGGTAATTGTATCACCGTTAACTTCAGCCACCGGAACATGTTTCTCCTTTGACGCATCCACTGTATTGGCAACAAGTTTATCCATTGGTTGTCCGCAGCATATTATGTCTACACCACTGTCTTCAATCTTGCCCACTAAGTTTCCGCAAATGCTGCATCTGTAGAAATCTGGATGTTTTTTCATATCGTACCTCCATAAATATATAATATTAAATAATGGCAACTAACGCTTAAATAATATGGTATAAGAAAAACCCGCCCGTTATCGAATTATGTCATCCTTAGGTTCTCATAGCGGAGTCGAAGGATCTTATAAGTGACATGAAGGGTTCAGACTATAGTTACCACTTTAATACTGCTTCCAACCAAAAAACATGATAGAACACAGGATATTATCAAATTAAGAATAAACAATACTAAATGATGTATACTTAAAGTAGCTTACATTCTGCCTTTTTGTTATTATGGAGTTGCTCATCGGGCTTTTTCCAAATATACTTAACTTAACAATATGTTTTGGAGGTATTTCCAATGGGAGAAATTTTAAAGGCTTATTTTGTACCTCATCCACCGATTATTATTCCTGATATCGGAAAGGGCGAAGAATCTAAGATTTCATCTACTATTGATGCTTACCATGAAGTAGGTAAGCAGGTCAAGGATTTATCTCCTGATGTAATTATTCTCACTACTCCTCATGGACCTGCATACAGTGATTATATTCATATCTCACCCGGTCCTGTGTTAAGAGGCTCTTTTAAGAATTTTGGAGTTTCTAAAATTAAATTTGAATTTAATTCTGAAATCGGTCTTATGAAAAAAATTACTGAGACCGCCCATTCCTACGGTATTGAAGCAGGTGGAGAAGGTGCTGACAGGGAAGCCCTGGATCATGGCGCTCTGGTGCCTCTCTATTTCATTTCGCAGTATTATACTAATTTTACTTTAATCCGTATTTCAATAGCTGGTTTACCTTTGGAACAACTGTACACTTTTGGCTATTGTATTCAAAAAGCTGTATCGACTTACGGCAAGAAGGTTGTCCTGATAGGCAGCGGTGATTTATCCCACAAGCTTACCAGGGATGGGCCTTACGGATTTGCGACCGAAGGGCCGGTTTTTGATAATTACCTGGTTGAAACAATAAAATCTGCCGATTTTAATAAATTAATCAATACAGACAGTCATCTTAGCTATAAGGCAGGAGAATGCGGGCTCAGATCATTTGTCATTATAGCAGGAATATTAAACGGCTTATGTGTCAAATCAAATGTTTTATCCTATGAAGGTCCTTTCGGAGTAGGATATATGGTAGCAGAGCTTACTCCCGGAAGCCGGGATCTTTCTCGTGATTTGTTTTCATTCATTGAAAATAAGCATAAATCCGATATTGAAGTTATACGTAAGGCCGAGGACCCTTATGTAGCACTTGCCCGAAAATCCCTCGAATACTATATAAAAAAAGGGAGAATTCTTGATGTCCCTGATTATCTTCCTGCTGAAATGACAAATCAGAAAAAGGGTGTGTTTGTTACTATAAAAAAGCATGGTCAACTCAGAGGCTGTATCGGCACAATATCACCCGTAACAAACAGCATTGCTGAAGAGATAATACAAAACGCTGTCAGTTCGGGAACTCGTGACCCAAGATTCAATCCTGTTAAAGAATTTGAACTGAAAGATCTTGTTTATAGCGTGGACGTTCTCGAAGAACCCGAACCCATTACTAGCATAGATGAGCTTGATGTCAAGCGTTATGGAGTTATTGTATCTTCAGGCTATAAAAGAGGTTTATTGCTCCCAAACCTTGAATCGGTGGATACCCCTGCCCAGCAGGTTGAAATTGCATTGTCCAAGGCCGGAATTACTGAAGGGGAAAAATACTATATGGAGCGTTTCGAAGTTATCCGCCACAGGTAGGTGAAAAATGACAGAAATAAGAGCACAGTATTATGTTAAGAAAGAAGACGGACTTGTCCATTGTTTGCTTTGTCCGCATAATTGCCATATTAAAAATAATAAGAGGGGAATCTGCAGAGTACGTATCAATATAGACGGAGACCTCTATGCCGAAACCTATGGACAAATATCCTCATTGGCCTTAGATCCAATTGAGAAAAAACCGCTGTATAACTTTTATCCGGGCTCATACATCCTTTCTGTCGGCAGTTACGGGTGCAATTTTTCATGTTCCTTTTGCCAGAATAACGGTATTTCATTCGGTAATCCCCAAACAACTTATATATCACCCGAAATTCTTGTAGACAAAGCCTTTAGCCTTAAGGATTCAGGTAATATTGGTCTGGCATATACTTACAATGAACCCTTTATAAGCTATGAATATGTCCTGGACTGCTGCAGGCTCATTAAAGAGAAGAAAATGAAAAACGTACTCATAACTAACGGATACGTTCAGAATGATCCTTTATTGGAACTTCTCCCTTATGTAGACGCAATGAATGTTGATCTTAAAAGCTTTTCACCTGACTTCTACCAGAAAATATGCAACGGTAGGGTAGAGCATGTTAAAGACACAATCAGGCTGGCTGCAAACAAATGTCATGTTGAAGTAACCTGCCTGGTTATACCCGGCCTGAATGATTCCCCGGAAGAAATAGAGGCTATGTCAGTATGGCTTTCCCAACTCTCTCCGGAAATACCACTTCATCTCACCCGGTTTTTCCCTAGATATAAAATGCTGGATAAGGAATCTACTTCTAAGACGGTTTTGATAAAACTAAAAGAAATAGCTAAATCTCATCTTAAAAATGTGTACTTGGGTAATGTATAGGTTTTTTCATCTTAAATACTTTAGTATTGCGCTCCACTCCCACATTAGCTTTTCAAGGTTATACCGGCCGTTTGCAGGACTTGTGGAAGGCAGAGTATGACATTTCATATTAGTATTAGGATAGCAGTATTTTCTGTATAACTCTCCTGCCTTTTTACCGTTGGTAAAAACAGCCTCAATATGGCAATTATCAAATATTATAGAAAGATCATTGGCTACGGGGTTCATTATTGTGCTGTCCTTGGATTTTTCAATATCGCAGCTCTTTAATACATCCCAAAGAGCAATTCCTTCACAGGCCAACAGCTCCTTCTTTTCTTCAATAGTCTCCGGCAAAGGGTGTCCTGTCAGGCATGATAAAACCTCCCAGAAACGATTTTTAGGGTGTCCGTAATAAAAGTTTTCCTCCCTGGATTTAACTGAAGGAAATGTCCCCAGTATTAAAATTCGTGAATGATTATGATATACAGGTTCAAAGGGATGGACAACCAACCAGCTCACCACCGTTCATTCAAACTTTTATTGAATATATGTAGCATTGTCAATACATTCTATTGATATCTATTACATCATATTTCTTTTCAAAACTTTTTGTGCAAAACTTAAGTTTGTTCAATCAATTGTCTGAGGGCTCTCTCAAACTTTTCATCATCCTGGTATGTGCGCTTGCGGGTGCCTTTTGTGCGTCCGCCAGCTCTTCTGACTTTTTGACCTAAATGGCGTTCAAACAATAGTTTATCCATGTTATCCGAAGAAAAAATCATTCCGTTCTGATTTAAGGCTCTTGCTCCTTTGCCAAGCGCCAGAGCGGCCACGCCATAATCCTGAGTAACTACTATATCATTTTTACCTGTCATATTTATCAGCGCTATATCAACACCATCCCTGGCTTTATCCACTGTTATCATCTCCACATTATCTTCATTTTTCCAGGCATGGCTGGTATCCATAAACATAACGACAGCAATATCTTTTTCTCTGCCTACTCTTATTATTAAATCCTTTACCGGGCATGCATCGGCATCTACTAATATCCGCAAAGTCTATTCCCCACCATTTCATGATTTTTATAAATTTAATTCTATCATGCTTTATAATGTTCCATTACTTTCCGGGTAAAAAACATTGTTTTAGTTATAATATAGCAGTATAATTGAAAGGTGCAACTTTTTGAATCAGTTGCTGCAGTATAGAAACCTGTCAAAAAGTGCATCAGGGTTAACATCGCAGGAGGACTTATGAACATAATTGTGCATCTTATGTTTGCAGTTACTTTAAGAAGACAGATTAAAAAGAAAATGGGTATATCTTTAAATCTCCGCGGCTTTTTGTTCGGAAATATTCTGCCCGATATTAGCAAAAAATATGGCGAGTATCCTCATTATATGAAGGATGCACTTTCACATGTGGTAAAATCCAAGGACAACCTCCTGTTTAAAACTTCCGAACCTTTCTATTCGTACCGCTTTGCCAAGAATCTTGGAACTATAAACCACTATTTATCAGACTTCTTTTGCCTTCCCCACACAGAGGGCTATAAAGGCTCCAAAGCTCATCACGGTTATTATGAATTTATGATGATCGCCCGCTACAGAAAGGGTTTAAAGGCTTTTCGCATGTTATTAAAGGAACAGGATTCCGATTTAAAGCAGAGAGATTTGATGTCCTTTATAGTGGATAAAAATAATACATACTCAAATAAAAAAGCATCTGATGTTAATGATATTCGTTATGCACTTTATGCCGGGGCTAAATTTAATGAGTGCATATTGGCTCATTCAATGGCGGCAGTGGGTAAAGATCCGAGTTTTGAGAGTCTGCCAAGGGTTCAGACTATTTAGGGAATCCGGCACTTTTGTATCTCATAATCCGAAGCCTTGTATAAGTATCAGGAAAGTCTGAGAATTCGCTTAATGGTGCATCTAATCTGTCATAACTATGGCAGCATATTTTTATATCCTTATTAGATTCACCATTTTGGGTGACATACAGGCAATGTCCATACCGGTATGGAGAATATGTTTTTACTATAAGCTGTATTATATCACCTTCTCTTACACTTGATGGACTAAAACTTTGCCAGTCTCCCTCGTAAACCTTAAATGCCGAAGGCCCTGAATTCTTTGCGGCTAATGAGTAATCATGGAATTCAACTACCCGGCACCATTTATTGGACCCGCTGAAAAACAATGAACCATACCAAACCGATGATATCATCCGAATTTGTTTCTTAATGCGTTCTTTGTTTTCATTTACTGTGTCATTATCAATCCCCGGAATCCACCCACCATATGCGGCCCAAACACATTGACTGCAAAAATTTGTACAATCATTTCCGTTCCTGTCATAAAAAAACAACCTTTTATCCTCACTCAGGCTAAAATAATAGGCATATAAGCGGGCATAAGCTATACCTTTTTTCTCATCATAAACATAATTCATTAGATTTACCCCGTCTGACTGTACCAAACTGAATGGCAGCAGCAACTCAGCTTAACCACATTTCTTAAAGCAGAATAGTCATGCAGTCTGTTGTTATTTATTGCCGTCACCAGTCTCCTGATTATAATTTATGCAGAATAGTTTCCATCTGAAATCTACGCATAATTAAATATTTTTGCCATATTCTTTTAGTGGCGCTCATACATGAGGTGATAACTTGTTTGTTATTATCAGAAAGAAAACCATTTTAGCTGCAGGCATGATATTAATATGTCTTTCAGTAGCAACCGGTATTATTGGTTTCATTATCAATGATACTTCATCTTTGCGCACCATAAAGATTGATGAAGAAAAAAACTTTATTAAATGGGTGGATTTTAATGTGCCTTATTCGGTGATGGAAAAAACCCTGGCTCTTGATATAAAATCTTACGGAAAAGAGACAAAGCTAAACTGGATTGAGCTTATAGCCTATCTTGCCGCAAAATACGGCGGAAATTTCAAGAACTATAAAAGCTCTGACCTGGATAAGCTGGTAAAGCAGCTTAATGAAGGCTGTACAATGACAGAACTTACCGCCGGCATGAAGCATTACTCCTATTATTATGAGGCATATTCGGCTGTATTAGGCGGTTTTGTGGGAGAATTTGAAATTCAGGCTGATGATAAGGACAATCCAGGACAAAAAGTGTATGTGAAAAAATATGGGCTGAAGGCATTTTCACCAATTGCCAAGGGATATGGCTTTTCACACTATGATGACTTCGGCAACAGCAGGTCTTATGGGTTTCGCCGAAGACATCTGGGAAATGATCTTATTGGTAGCATAGGTACACCCATAATAGCAGTAGAATCAGGTATAGTGGAAGCAATGGGCTGGAATCAGTATGGTGGCTGGCGTATAGGAATACGGAGCTTTGATGGAAAGAGGTATTACTACTACGCCCATTTACGTAAAAATCACCCTTACAACAATATTATAGCTGAAGGGCAGATAGTTAAAGCAGGAGATGTCATAGGTTATCTTGGAATGACAGGTTACAGTACAAAAATGAATGTGAATAATATAAAAACACCACATCTTCATTTCGGCATGCAGCTTATATTTGATGAAAGCCAAAAAGAAAGCAATAATGAGATTTGGATTAATGTATATGAGATTGTCAAACTTCTTCAAAAGAATCGTTCACAAGTCATGAAAAATACCGAACTCAATGATTACTTCAGGGTCTATGATATTAAAGATCCTTCTGTTCCTGAAACCTTAGATGTTAATCCCGATTCTGTAACATCCAGTCCATCTCAATAATATAATGCTAATGGAGAATTCAAACAAGCTCCAGGTTAAATGGAAAAAGGAGATAAATTATGCCTTTATCAGCAAGAGAGATATTTGCCAGAATTATCAGATGTGAAGCTGAGGGCGAAGGTGACAATGGAATGAAGGCTGTTGCCACTGTCGTAATGAATAGAGTTCATATTCCTTACGGCGAGTATCAAAGAGTATGCCAGGGAGATTTACGCCGTGTCATTATGCAGCCTGACCAATTTACATGTGTTAAAGAAATCGTAGCTGGCCAGTACAATCCTCAAAATATTTACAATATGACGCCTTTACAGGTTCACTATGATATTGCGGATTGGGCACTCTCAGGTAATAAATCATTGGCTGTAAATGATTGTCTTTGGTACTACAATCCTTTTAGCCCAGATTGTGCCGTATATTTCCCCGTAAATCGATCCGGAGTGTACCACAACCGAGTAGCCCAGCATTGTTTTTACACACCAACCCAGTATTATGCTCAGACCTGATATAATTTTTGCAAGAAAAGAGGTTCACAGATATGAATAGTTTTACAAACCAACCATCAGGTGTTACGCCCTACAATGTTCCATCTTGTCCCGGATGCACTGCTGGTACCATACCGGGTCAAGGGGGAATGCCAATGAACGTACCCTCGGGAGCTCCTCCTGTTGTCCCACCGTATATGGATCTGTTAAATCAAATGCCGACAGGCATTCCTGGGGGGCCCGGTTTGGGAACCGCACCTCAGTTCCAACAGCAAATAACACAACAACTGCCTGGAATGGTCCCCAGTCAACAACCACCGGATACAACGCAGATTTTTCCCTGGAACCAGCCTATGCCTGTCACCGTTGAGAGTCTTCAATACATGAATGGCTTTATGCGTACACAGATTGGACGTAGGGTTACAGTTGAATTCTTAATAGGAACAAATACTCTTACAGATAAAACAGGTACTTTATTGGCTGTTGGAGCAAATTACATATTGATAAACCCAATTGAAACTGATGATATACTCCTGTGTGACTTCTATTCAATTAAGTTTATGAAGTTCTATTATTAATTTGGCTTTGTTGAAATCAGTTAAACTGCAAAAGGTGCCTGTAGAGTGAGTCAACTGCGCCGCTTAAGTGAATCCATCCAGGATTCAAGTCGCGTAGCTACGCAATCCATGCTCCGCTTACGTCAGTTGACATCACTCACGGCACCTTTTTATTGACATAGGATCTAATAAGATTCTTCGCTAACGCTCAGAATGATTTGAGAGGCTGTTTATAAGCAGCCTCTAAGTTTAAACATAGTTTTGTCTCTTGGATTTGGTTACTATATCAATTACAATACCCGTAACAAGAGATATTATCAAAACTCCAAATGCCAGTAATGCTGTTATAAAGTATGCCAGATCCTCCATACCCGTTGAAAACCATACAGCCTTAATAACACATACTATGGTCACAATCAGAAGAACAATTGTAGGGATATACTTAAAGAACACCTTTTCTTTTGATAGTCTCCATATGATAACCTGAAGCCCTGATACTAATATTCCTATTACAGCAATAAGCGTAATCATCCGTATTCCAACAGCCATTTTTACCTCAATTAATAAGGGCTTTGCCAATAATTCTCGAAATAGTTTTCCTGTTATCTGTCAGTTATATTCAATTAGTTATTGGTTGTAGAGGTGTACTCCCTATCAATCGTTATTACACTATGGAATGTGACATTAATTTTTTTGATTTCATCATCAATGTTTTTTCTCAGCTCAGTTTCACAGCAATTATAGGAGGAAGGCAATAATACATCAAATATCAGGTTACTGTGAGTCTTCCCTAATACAACCCGAAAGTCATGTATAGATAATCTTTCATCTATTCCTCGTACTATTTCATCAACTTTCCGACGTAAATCATTTACCCTTTCATCGTCAATTACAATAGGGTCCATATGGATGACTGTATTAACATTAAACCTGTTAGTTATTTCTTTTTCAATATTATCGATAAGATCATGGCTCTCCAGCAAATCCTCGTTTGCATCTACCTCCACATGAACAGAAGCAAAGGTTTTATTCGGGCCATAGCTATGGACCACAAGATCATGAAGTCCTAAAACTCCCTCATAGCTTAATATCTCCTTCTCAATAGCAGAAACCAGCTCCTGGTCAGGTGCAGTGCCCATAAGAAGATTAAGTGTTTCTTTAACCAGTTTAATCCCTGAATAAATAATAAACAGAGCAACTGCTATACCCATATAACCGTCAATCTGGATATTTGTTAATTTGGCAAAGACAGTGGCAGCCAGAACCGATGAAGTTGAAATAACATCATTCATACTATCCTGGCCTGTGGCAATCAAAGCCGTTGAATCTATGCGCCTTCCCAGGCTTTTATTTACAATCCCCTGCCAGAGTTTAATCAGTATGGATATTACAAGAACAATTACAGTCATGTAACTGAACTCTATTGGATCAGGATTTAAAACCTTATCAAAGGATGCCTTTATTAGTTCAATGCCTAAAAGTAAAATAACTACCGACACTAAAAACCCGGTTATATACTCTGCCCGGGCATGGCCATAGGGATGCTGCTCATCCGCCGGTTTTCTGGATAGTTTAAAGCCCACAAGGACAATGATAGATGACCCTGCGTCTGTCAGATTGTTTACTGCGTCAGCAGTAACGGCAATACTGTTAAAAAGCAATCCTACAATAAATTTAATAGCAAACAGAAAAATATTCGTAACAATACCAAATACTCCAGCGAATGTTGCATATCTTCCTCTCACAACATTATCTGCAGTATTTTCATGGTCCTTTATAAACAGTTGCAACATCCGCTCAATCATTCTATTCCCTCATACCAGCTTTTCCTTATACTATTTTACTACCTGCATAGATTAATAGACTAAAAAGTTCTCTGCAAAAAGCCAGCAGTAAATCTATAATGAAATAAAATTCTGAACCAAAGATTCCAATGTGTCTCTTTTGCGGATTAGTCTGGCTTCTCCGTTAAGATCTATAAGTACCTCGGCAGGTCGAAGCCTGCAATTGTAATTTGACGACATGACATAACCGTAAGCACCGGCATTAAATACAGTTATTATATCACCAACTTCAGCAACTGGAATCTCCCTCTGGTGGGCAAGTATATCACCACTCTCACAAATATTTCCTACAATTGTTGCTATTACCCGGGTATGGTTCTTATTCATTTTGTTATTCCTCTTTACTATTTTCACCTCATGATATGAATCATACATAACAGGCCGGGCAAGAACATTAAAACCTATATCTGTTCCGATGTAGGTTGTATCATAGCTTTTTTTCACTGAGTTAATACTGCCCAGCAAAACTCCGCATTCTGCCACAATATACCGGCCGGGTTCTATTTTGAATTCTATTTCCTTATTGGGGTACCCCTCCAAAAACCTCGTTAACACTATATCCAGCTCTTTACCGAGTTTCTCCAAATCCAGTCTGCTTTCCCCGGGTTTGTAAGGAACGCCGAAACCTCCCCCGATATCCAAAAAGGATATATTCGGAAATTCTTTAGCTATCTCCAAAAACGAGCAAACACCCTCAATGTAATCCTGCCAATCAAGGAAAAGCGAGCCTATATGTTGATTTATACCTTCTAAAGTCAAATTATACTTTTCAACGATAGCCTTAACCTGGGGTATCAATTCCTTTTGCACTCCAAATTTAGTTTTTTCCCCGGCGGTTATTACCTTCTCGTGGTGTCCCGCACCTTTCCCGGGATTGAAACGCACAGCTACTTTACCACCGGGATTAATCTGCCCGTACATTTCCAGTTGAGAGAGTGAATCTACACTTATTAAAATATTTCTGTCAATTGCATAACGCATTTCCTCGGCTGATACATTATTGCTTATGAAAAAAATCTGCTTGCTGTCAAAGCCGGCCAATTGTTCGATGTATATTTCTCCGGGGGACATGGCATCAACATCCAGACCTTCGTCTCTTATTATTTTCAAAAGTTCTAAATTAGTGTTGGCTTTGGCAGAGTAGTTTACTCTCAAATTCTTGCTCGGAAGAAGGTTTTTCATCTCTCTGCATCTTTCCCTTAAAATTGCTTCGGAATATACATAAAGAGGTGTCCCATATTCTTTCTCTAATTCAAAAATTGTATCATTCGATAGAAACATATATCAAACTCCTTACCATATGCTATGCCCTTCTTTTACATATTTCGTTCTATCAGTTCTCCTATTCAAGATATGCTCCAGGTACCAATCAGTCACCTTAAGTGTTTTTTGATTTAAGAAAAACTATATATTAAGGTAAAATGTTTGTCAATAAAATGTGCGCAATCTGTATGCTATTTCAAAACATCTTTCTTTAATAACAAACCCATCATAACCTTCCTTGATCATTCATATAAAGAATTAAAGTGAGAATTAAGCCTTAGTCCTCAGTTTTTGATTCACAACCATCGCAATATCCGTATACCTCAAGATTATGGCCTTTTACAGTAAAATTAAATTTGCTTTCAATGAGTTTTTCATATTCTTCAAGAGGACATCCGGTAACCGGCTGCATTTTATGACATTTGATGCATATCATATGATGCCGATGCTCATTATGATTATATTCAAACACAGCTTTGTTGTAATCTGGCAATATGCTTTTAATAACAATACCTTTTTTATACAATGCCTCCAGACTCCTGTATACAGTAGAAAGACTAATTGAGATACCTTTTTTCTTAAGCTCAATATACAAACTCTCAGCAGAAACCGGCAGTTTGCTTTTTTCCAGGGATTCCAGTATTGCATATCTATGTTTTGTTACCTTAAGATTCCGGTTTTTTAATATATCATTATAATTTTTTTTGGCTCCCATTATAAATCCTCCTCAGGCAAACTTCTTTCTCAAAAAATATGTGGCGAAAAAGATAATTGCCAAAATAATTACAATGGTTGAGCCGGTGGCAGTCTCAATATAATATGACAGAATAAGACCGGCAACTCCTGAAAAAACAGAAAAAACAAGGGCTAAAATATGGTACTGTCTCTGATTTTGAGCAATATTTCGGGCTGATGCTGCCGGGAGAACCAAAAACGAATTAATCACCAATAAACCTATCCATGACATTGAAACAGTAACAATAACGGCGACAGCACAACTGAATATAACCTCATACCAGAAGGTATGTATTCCCCTGCTTCCTGCCAATGACGGGTTCACGCTGACAATCAGCAGCTTATTAAATACCAGAAACCAAAATACTGCCACAAGAAAAAGAACAACGGCCAGTAATAATATCTCCTTTGGTGTAATACTCAATATATCACCAATCAAATAAGTATTTAGCTTAGCAAAACTCTTGCCCCCAAGAGTGGCAAGAAATATTCCCAAAGCAATAGCGGTAGAAGAAAAGACTCCGATAACTGTATCGCTGGCCATTTTACTCTTATGTTTAATAAGAGCTATGAGAAAAGCAAATACTATTGAGAATACTACTGCTGAACTTATAGGTTGAACAAAGCCTAAAAGCCCACCAATAGCTACGCCTGTAAAGGCTCCATGACCCAGTGCATCGGAAAAAAATGACATCCTGTTATTAACCACCATTGTCCCCAATAAAGCAAATATAGGTGTTAAAAGTATAATTGAAAGCAGCGCATTCTTCATAAAAATCATTTGCCCTGCTTTTGCCCATTCAAAGGGCAGTATTTCTAAAAGTTTATACCAAAACTCCATTAATTTTTGTCTCCCCCTATTTTTCTTGCTTATGCCATGTCAATGAAAATGTGTCATAAAAACTCTGACTTTGAAGCACCACATCCGGTGGCCCCACTTCAAGGACAGTATGATTCAGCAAGACAACCCTGTCTGCATATCGCTGAACCATATCAAGGTCATGGGATACTAAAATAATTGTAAGGTCGTAATCTTTTCTAAGAGCTGACACTGTTTCATAAAACAATTCCATTCCATTTTGATCAATACCCGATACCGGCTCATCCAAAAGAAGCAAATCCGGGACAGGGTCCAATGCTAAAGCCAGAAGAACTCTTTGTAATTCTCCTCCCGACAGAGCGCCAAGACGTCTGTCTATAAGATGTTGGGCTTTTACTACCGCCAGTCTTTCCTTTACCTTTTCCACTTCCTTTTTTCTTCGGATAAGCCATGCAGGAAAGTTAGACCTGCAGGAAAGAAATAAATCCAGAACACTTGTAGGGGATGTAGAATCCAGATTAAGGTTTTGCGGTACATACCCCATAACAGGTACTTGAAATGAACCCTTTTGAGCCTGAACATATTCCAGTGAACCGGTATGGGGTATATCACCCAGAAGCGCTTTTATAAGTGTGCTCTTCCCCGCTCCATTGGGACCTATAATTGCAGTCAGCTCTCCACAATGAATATGAAGATTGATATCTTTAAGGATAACAGTGTTTCCCAAAGTCACACCAAACTTTTTTATTTTTGTACAACACAACCCACAGCTTCGTTTTTGACAACTGTTTTCAGAAATATAAACATTCTTCATTTTAACGCCTCAATTAATACTTCTAAATTCTCTTTCATTATTCTTTCATAGCTATCTGACTCTGCGTCCTTAGGACCTGTAACCACCGGATCAAGAATATAAATCTTTGCTCCCGTCTGGGCAGCAATTGATTCTGCTGCCTTAGGCGAGTACTGGGGTTCTGTAAAAAGCACCTTGACCTGAGCTTCATTTATAGCTTTTATAGTTTCGGCCAATTCACCAGCACTTGGTTCTGAACCAGGCTCTCTCTCGATCACTGAAACAATATTCAGATCAAATTCATGGGCAAAGTATGGAAAAGCCTCGTGGAATGTAACTATATCTCTGGTTTCGATATCTTTTAAAGCATCATGCATACTTTGTTTAAGAGCCTCGAGTTTTTTTATATAATTCTCACTGTTTTTTCTATAAAAGGTCTCATTTGCCGGATCAGCTGCTATAAGGCCATCTGTAATATTTCTTACCTCTTGAATTGCTCCGCTGATACTAACCCATACATGCGGGTTCTTCTCTCCGTTCTCATCATCCAGAAGTTCCATACCCTTTGCTGCTTCGATTATGGTAAGCTCAGGGAGCTGACTAATTACTTTTTCCAGAAATGACTCCATTCCGGCTCCGTTAATAATAAAAATATCTGCTTTCTCCAGAATTTTCATATCTGCAGGAACCAACTGATAATCATGAAGACATCCTGTTTGAGGTTCAGTCATGTTGACTACTCTGACACCTTCAATACCATCTGCTATGTTACTTGTAAATATATACATCGGGTAAAATGAGGTTACAATTAAAGTATCCTTATCCTGCTCAAAACCTATATTGCCGTCAGGCCCGCTACATGCTGAAAATACCAGAAATAGCATAAAAGTTAATATTAACAAACCAGTTTTTTTCATAATAACTCCTTTGTAATTGGGAATGATTCGCATTTGCACTATATATTATTATGCACTTATTTTCACAAAAATAAAACCTTTTTGTTGAAAAATATCTCAATTATAATTCTAATGATGGGTAGTGGCATTATTGCCCGAATACGAATACTATGTAATAGGAGCTTGTACAAAGGAGAATTCTATGTTTTTCGGTATCTGGAACCGAAGGCGAAACAGGTGCTGTTGTAGATGTTGTTGCAGATGTTGTTGCAGATGTTGTTGCTGTTGCAGATGTTGTTGCTGCTGCAGGTGTTGCTGCTAATCAACATACTGTAAACAGCGAAATAAAATCTCCTTACCAAACATAGCTTCATCTTTAAACGCCTAAACCTGATTGGTCTTCTTGATTTAATCTGCCGACACAGGGCCTGGTATAAGGCCCTCTTTTTTATACAGAATTGCAGTTGGGAAATCAACCAGCCATTCTATGAAAACACCATGTGAAACCTTTAGCCAATGTCATGCGTGCCGCTCAGGAATTTCATCCGGAAATTATTCGCGACGCTCCGCAATCCATGCTCCGCTTTACGTATGATATCGGCAGCGGTTCCTCCCTACTTAAATTCATTTATCGTGGTGCGGGTAACGCGTGGGAACTCTGAGCCCCCCCATGTCATTCTGAGCGTCAGCGAAGAATCTTATGCGGTGACATAAAGGGGTCTGATGCGACCTCTGGAAGACACCCCAAGGCGGAACAAGGTATCTGTCCCCGTTCCCATAAGCAATAAAAAAGAAGAGCATGTGCTCTTCTTTCTGATTACCAACGATTTCCGCCGCCGAAACTTCTATTACGATTGTTTCTTTCCATTTTCCTTGCCCTTCTGCAATCCGGGCATCTCTGGGGCTCGTTCTCAAATCCTTTTTCCTGATAGAAAGCCTGCTCTCCCTCAGTAAAAATAAATTCCGAGTTGCAATCTTTGCATGATAAAGTTTTGTCTGCCATTAGCCTATACCTCCCTTAATATATTTGGATTAAGTCTTCTTTACTACTAACTCCAAATAATCTAAGAGAGCTTGAACTAATAAAGAATAAATCCATGCGTATAAGACTGACTTACTAAATTAGTATACCACCGCAATGATAATTATACAAGTAGAAAAATAAATTTTTTACCACTACTGACACACTATTACTTATTAACTTCAGTTTGCTACTTTTTCACTGAGCCTTAATGTATCAGCAACTAATGCTATGAATTCAGAATTAGTGGGCTTTCCTTTGCGGGTATTAATGGTGTAACCAAATAAATCATTGATAGTGTCTACCTTCCCCCGGTTCCATGCAACTTCGATTGCGTGTCGTATAGCACGCTCAACTCTGCTGGGGGTTGTCTTGTGGTTCTTTGCAAGTTCAGGATATAGCCTTTTTGTTACCGCACTTATTATCTCACGATCTTTAACGGCCATTATAATGGCATCCCGCATATACTGATATCCCTTAATATGAGCAGGAACTCCAACATCTCTCATTATTTGAGTTATTCTTGTCTGAACATTGTCTCCCCCATAATTTGATTTTGACAGGCTGACAGGTTGAGCCGCCGGTTCCATCCTGATTACAGTCGGAACATGGGTTCTCACTAATTCTCTGATTCTTTCAACCAGTACACTTAAATCGAAAGGTTTTACTATATAATAAATTGCACCTAAGGAGAGAGCTTGCTGTGTGATTGCGTCCTGCCCTACTGCAGATAGGATAATAAATAAGGGCTTATCGGATGCAGGGACATTCTTGTACTTCATTAAAACACCTAACCCGTCAAGTCTCGGCATAATAATATCAAGTACAACAATATCCGGCTTTGTTTTTTCAATCATTTCAATTGCATCCTCACCATTCTCAACCCTGGCTGTTACCTCAATGTCATTCTGACTCTCTAAATACTCTGTGATAATCATACCAAACGCATCATTATCATCAGCTACAAGAACTCTTATTTTTTCATTCACACTAAAACCTCCCTTATTCTATATAATTAATTATAGTGCTATCTTCCACATTTTACAAGAAAAGTTTTTGTATTACCTGTATATAAAGGCTAATATGTACATTATAAGCAGGTTTTTCTATTTATATAATTATTAAACAAGGGAAATATGACGAAGTTTATCGATTGTCGCTTTCCTTTATACACCATGATATTAGAACTGTATTACTGTGATTAGTAGCCTGCATCCATAATTTGCGCAGATATTTCTGCAAAAATCGGAGCCGCACTGCTCGATCCGCTTTGCCCATCCTCTATAAAGACACAAAGTGCATAGCGCGGGCAATCTACTGGAAAATATCCTGAAAACCATGCATGCAAAATATTTCTGTTGTCTTTTATCCATCCTGTTTCAGCGCTCCCGGTTTTCCCGGCACTTCCGCCATGGCCACCTATATCTGCCCATTTACCGGTTCCTGATTGAACTGTTAAGAGCATCATTCCTTGAAGAGCAGCTGCAGTCTCTTTTGAGATTACTCTGCTCCAGGCTGGCGTGCTGATATTTCTGATTTTTTGACCTTGATTATTTACAATAGCCTTTATCAGGGACACATCATTTAAAAGTCCTCCGTTTGCAATAACTGAAGCTATGTTGGCGGCCTGAACCGGAGATATTAGTATTTCACCCTGGCCGATGGATATGTTGCCTATTTCAGCTGGCGATGCATCCCCTATATAGCTGGGTAGAGTACCTGTAGACTCTTCAATACCTTCATTTTCTAAACCAGTATTTCTGGCAAGCCCGAAATTATCTGCCATTTCTAATATTTTATCCCGGCCGATTTCAATTCCTAAATTGATAAAATATGAGTTGCATGATCTGGCAAAGGCTTGAACCATATTAATATTTCCATGTCCTCCATCCTCGTAGCTGGTACATTTCATTCTCAAACCACCTAAATCCACATATCCGGGACAATTATACATAGTATCCGGTGAGAAACCATCTTCCAGAGCTGCTGCTGCAGTTATCATTTTAAATATTGACCCCGGAGTGTAGGCTCCAAGAGCCCTGTTAAATAACGGCTGTTCTTCATCCAGTAAATAAGGATTAATATTTGAAGGATTAAAATCCGGCCTTGAGGCGATTGCCAAAATATCACCCGTCAATATATCCAATAGCACAACTGCACCTTTGTCTACCATATGGTCCATTGTACTTTCAACAATGTTTTGAAGATGGTAATCCAGAGTTAATTGTATATTAAGTCGCTCCTTACCCATACTGTTCCATATACGATAACCCAGCTCATTCATAAAACTATTCCCCGCATCGGCCAATATACCTACATATACACCGCCTCCACGGTTAAGAGTATTTTGGTATGCTTTTTCAATTCCTGCCAGACCTTCCGCTCCGTTTTTATCTACATAACCCAGTATATGTGGAGCCAATGTAGATTCGTTATAACGCCTTTTTAGGTCTATAACACTTATACCTGTCAATGAAGAATCCGATATAGCCCTTGCCTGGGCAGCTGTAATATTAGTTACATAAGGTAAATTATCCTTAGATAGCTGCTCTTTTAAAAACACTGTATCAAAACCCAGCACGTCTGCAACTATCATTAGTGAATTTGGATTATTTAAAAGAGTAACCGGCTGTAAAATAGCTTTCCAGTAGGTGTCCCGTCCAGTAAAGCTGATACCGTTTCTGTCCAGAATATCACCACGTTCTTTGTAAATAATCCGGTTTCGGCTTTGTTGGATAGCAGCTTCTGTTGAATACTGTTTTCCTGTAGTGGCCTGGATATTATATAGTTTTATTGCAACCATGATTAGTAAGAATATAAATACAGAGCGAAATGCTTTTAAACGTTTTATATGCAATCATACACACCCCTTAGAACAAGAGTGTTTCCAGTATTTTGCATTCTTATACATTCTTTAATAAGTTTATGAAAAAATTGATATGTCTGATATTAACTATGCATTATTAAACATAGTACCATATATCCACTTCTATACAGGGTTATTTAAGCACTTCCCAATAGCACCTGACCCTTTTTATATCTTCAGCAACTTGTTTCTTTAAGGCTTCAATATTATCGTATTTTTTTTCATCTCTTAACTTCTGAATAAAACAAACCTCAATATCTTTTCCATAAATATCCTCATCATAATCCAACAGATGAGTTTCTATAGAAAAAGTGCTGTCTTCCCTGAGAGTAGGGGCAATACCAACATTGGTAATACTATTCATCCATTTGCTTCCATATTTTGTTTTTGTAATATAGACACCGTTGGCTGGTACCACCATCTTGGGGTGCGCGATAATATTAGCAGTCGGAAAGCCCAGAGTTCTTCCCATACGCCTTCCAGCAACTACTGTCCCATATAATGAAAAATGCCTGCCTAACAGCTGGAAAACCCGTTCCATTTTACCCTTTTTTATATAATCACGAATAAGCGTGCTGCTCACTATTTCAGACTTTACTTTTACCGGAGGTATTACTATAACTCTAAAACCATACTTTTCTCCGCTTTTTTTAAGATATTCTATATCTCCTTTTCCTTTATATCCAAATCTGTAGTTAAATCCTACAACTGTCAGGCGGACGTTTAGAGTATCAATGAGAATATTTTTTATAAACTCTTCTGGTGACAATCGGGAAAAGTCTTCATCAAATTCCTTATAGTATAAGGTGTCCAATGCAGTTGACTCCAAAATCTTTGTCTTTTGCTCATTTGTTGTAATAAGCTGATTCATCAAAGTTTTTCGGAGCATAGTCTCCGGATGCTTAGTGAAAGTATATACTACAGAATGTAAATCATTTAACTTACACTCACTGATCAGAGTATTGATAAGTGCCATATGACCAATGTGGAGACCATCAAAATTGCCAAGTCCCACCCCGGTGTGTTTCCGAAAAGTATTGTCATGGATTTGTGTAATAACTCGCAAACTTTTCCTTCCTTTCATAGTCCAATGCTGTCATTGCCAATCCATTTATGAGTTCGCAGCCTTAAATGCGCATCTTCCTGTATGGTTTTTCCTATGGCAAGAAAGACACCGCTCTCATGGTACACTCTAATAAAGTCTGCTGTCAATCCCCCTAATGGCACCGAAAGACCATTTTTCAACCTGAGAGCATTATTATGGGATATATATACTGAGGGCATTTTCAAAAGCGCCTTATCCATAGAAATTAACGCAGTTTCTAATTTCATCTTTGATTTTATTTCTTCCAGATCATCCAATGTATATGAATCATCCAGCATAAATGGTCCTGAACGGGTTCTTATCAGTGAATTCATATGCCCGCCACAGCCCAGGAGCTGGCCTATATCATGGCAAAGGGTTCTTACGTATGTACCTTTTGAACACTCAACCTCAAAAGTTACATGAACCTTATCTGATTTCCGCTCAATATTTAAAATATCTATCTTATAGATGGTTATTGGCCTGGGACTTCGCTCCACCTCAATTCCTCTTCTGGCGAGTTCATAAAGTCTTTTTCCCTTTATTCTCACTGCTGAATACATAGGAGGAATCTGTTCTTGATCCCCCATAAAGCTATTTATTGCAGTTTCAATTTCTTCATCAGAAACTAAAACCGGTTTTTCAAGAATAATACTGCCGGTTGCATCCTGGGTGTCGGTAGCAGCACCCAAAAGCAGCCCCACCCGATAGGCCTTATCTTCATCCATCAAATACTCTATGACTTTGGTTGCTTTTCCTATACAAAGAGGCAGCACACCGCTGGCATCAGGATCCAGTGTACCTGTATGTCCGACTTTTTTTATCTGATACAATCTGCGTATTCTGGAAACAACATCAAACGAAGTGATACCTGTTGGTTTATTTACAATTATAATTCCGTTCATCTGGTTTCCCTTCGAATTTTGGGCACAATTACCTCAATAAGTTTTTCTATAAGTTTCTCACGGGGGCCGGTGCTATTAAAACCGGCAGCCCGTTTATGACCGCCTCCGTCAAATTTCTCTGCGATTTCGGATACATCAACATAGTTATTGGATCTTAGATTACCTCTGAAGTTTCCTTCTTCGTCTTCCCGCAGAAATACCGAAACCTCTACGCCTTCAAGATTACGTCCAATATTGACCAATCCTTCGAAATCATCATTCTTAACATTATAGTTTTGGATATCTTCATAAGTTAAATAGGATACTGCCAGCTTTCCATTTTCTAATAGTCTTAATGAGTTTATTGTCTTTTTCATAAGATACAACTTTGTATAGGAAATCATATCGAATACTTTTTTTATAACATAAGGAAAATCAATCTCATACCTCATTAAATCTGCACAAATCATCAGTGTTTCGGGAGTTGTGTTGGTATACCTGAATCCGCCTGTATCAGTTACAATAGCTGTGTAAAGACATATGGATATATCCTTGTTAAGGTTTCTTTTAAAATAGTTTAAAATCAAATCGTAGACTATCTCACCTGTAGCAGAAGATTTTATATTTACATATGAGTAATGGGCTTCAACTCGGTTGGTAGCATGATGATCTATGCTAAGCCTTATTTTTGCGTCCCAAAAATAAGGCTCCCGTTTGCCAAGCCGTGAAATATCCCCGTTATCAATATTAACTGCAGTAGTATATCGATCCTTAGGGGTTGTCTTTATTAACTCCTGTCCTGGAAGAAAATCCAGATTGGATGGAACCTCCTCCTCCAGAAGTATATCTACGTTCTTGCCCATGTCAGATAAAGCTAAGCCCAAAGCAAGTGCGGCTCCCAAAGCATCGCCGTCTGCATTTATATGAGGCAGAAGAACTACATCTTCTGAATCCATAAGATGTTCTGAGATTTTTTGGAGTGTTTCGTCAAACATATTAAGCTCCCCATTAATCTTTATCCCGATCTGAACCGGATTTTGATGACTTGTCCCCGCTAATGGTTTCATCAATCAGCTTGCTGATATACATCCCTTTTTCTATTGAATCATCCAGTATAAATGTAAACTCAGGAATATATCTTATATTGATTCTCTGACCTATCTCATGGCGAATAAAGCCAGAGGCGCTCTTTAGAGCGGCCAAGGCACCATTTTTTTTATCATCGTCCCCAAATACGCTGACATAAACCTTGGCGTATCGAAGATCCTTAGTTATGCGAACTGCCGTTATTGAAACTAATTCAGGAAGTCTGGGATCTTTAAGCTGATTTCTTATCAAATCACTCAGTTCCTTTTTTACTTCTTCAGATAATCTGTCTGTTCTATCCATAATCCCACCGTACCTTTTAATTATTCCATTATATATATATTCCCCAAAATGAGCTTAGGTTGCATATTTTCAAATTCACCGCCTTAAACAATCTAAGGCGGTGAATTAAGACTAACATTATTTTATTATCTTTCTATTTCTTCCATGTGGAAGGATTCGACAATGTCGCCTTCCTTTATGTCATTATAACGTTCAATCATTACACCACATTCATAACCAGCAGCAACTTCTCTTACATCATCCTTGAATCGCTTGAGTGATGCCAGTTTTCCTTCATGTATAACGATACCGTCACGGATAATTCTGACCTCTGAATTCCTAAGAATTTTCCCGTCTGTAACATAAGCACCACCGATGGTTCCAACACCAGATACTTTGAATAACTGGCGAATCTCGACATGCCCGTTAACAACTTCTTTGTAAACAGGATCCAGCATTCCCTTCATAGCTTTTTCGATATCCTCTATGGCATCATATATTACTCTGTAGAGTCTCATATCAACGCCGGCTTCCTTAGCCATTTCAGTTACCTGAGCAGAAGGTCTTACATTGAATCCTATGATTATTGCGTTGGATACCTCTGCAAGGGTTACATCGGCTTCAATGACAGCTCCAACAGCTCCGTGGATTACTTTAACCTTTACCTCGTCATTTGATAATTTCTCCATACTGGTCCGAATGGCTTCTACAGAGCCTTGAACATCGGCCTTAATTATAAGATTCAACTCCTTGACATTCCCCTGTTGAATCTGGCTAAAGAGATCTTCCAGCGATATTTTTGACCGCCCGATTTGTTTCTGGTGTTGTTCTTCTCTACGTTTTTCTGCCAGCTGCTTAGCAACTTTTTCGTCAGTTACTACATAGAAAACGTCACCTGCCTCGGGAACCTCTGAAAGTCCAAAAATCTCCACAGCCATGGAAGGACCGGCTTCTTTAATCTTTCGTCCTCTGTCATTTATCATAGAACGTACATGTCCAAAAGTTGCCCCTGTTAGTATAGCATCTCCGATTTTTAGAGTTCCCCTTTGAACAAGAAGAGTTGCCACCGGGCCTCTTTTTTTGTCAAGCTGGGCTTCGATAACAGTACCTTTTGCCTGTTTATTCGGGTTAGCCTTCAATTCAAGGATATCAGCTGTTAACAGCACCATCTCAAGGAGCATATCTATATTCTCATTTTTCTTAGCTGACACAGGTACGGCAATAATATCACCGCCCCATTCTTCTATAAGAAGTCCATGCTCCGCCAGTTCCTGTTTGACTCTGTCAGGATTGGCGTCAGGCTTATCAATCTTATTTATTGCAACTATAATTGATACTCCGGCTGCTTTAGCGTGATTAATGGCTTCAACTGTCTGGGGCATAACACCATCGTCAGCCGCAACCACAAGGATTGCAATATCAGTAACCTGTGCACCTCTGGCCCGCATTGCTGTAAAGGCTTCGTGTCCGGGTGTATCAAGGAATGTTATATCTCTGCCATGAAGGTTCACAGTATAAGCACCAATTGTCTGGGTAATTCCACCCGCTTCCTGTTCAGCAGTATTTGCGCTTCTAATGGCATCCAAAAGCGAT
>FZPS01000034.1_pt195 | contig 37575 bp, 42 predicted proteins | sample 1817821 | NCBI WGS metagenome assembly FZPS01 (sample SAMEA104158645, study PRJEB21678) | metagenome | place: Germany | collected 2015-04-21 | reverse complement strand
CTTGTAAAACACATTATTTTAGTGAAAACTCAAAACTAACTAAAGTTTATTTCTTTTTATTCCTATATTTTATAAGTTAAAATACTTTAAAAGTTTTTATAAAAAGATTTTTATATTCCTAAGTCAAATTTGATTTTGTTAGAGATACCATTAAAGTTTATTTTATAAAATGATAGATAATATACTTTTAGTCCACTTTTTTAGGATTAAAGACGATAGTATCTCTTTGAATCAGTCTTACTTTTAGAAGTATTTTATTAAAAGATTTTCTTTTTAGGAGTTTTATGTCCACTAAATATTCAAAACGCGGTATTTTGATTAGTAAGACACCATATGAAAAACGAATTGCCATTATCGAAGATGGTGAATTAGCTGAACTTGTTGTGGAAGGAGTTTCTTCTAATCGAGTATTAGGTAATATTTATAAAGGTGTTGTTCAAAAAGTTTTACCCGCTTTAAAAGCTGCATTCATAGACATTGGTTTAGAAAAAGCAGGATTTTTACATCAAGAAGATGCCATCGACCGAAACGCTTCACTGCGTCGAGAATTTGGAGATTCAGAAGACGACGAAGGGGGCGAAGAAGAGCTTTCTATCGACGAAATTTTACAAGAAGGCCAAGAAATTATGGTGCAAGTGGTCAAAGAACCCATTAGCACCAAAGGGGCAAGACTCACCACCCACTTGAGTTTTGCAGGTCGATTTTTAGTATGCATGCCTGGAACTAATTTTATCGGTGTTTCAAAAAAAGAACGAGATATAGGGCGTCGTCGAGAATTTAGAAGAGCCATTCGCAGACTCAAAGCCAAAGATGTTGGTTATATCGTTAGGACCAATGGGCTTCTTGAATCAGAATTAGAAATCACCAAACAAATGAGAGAATTAGAAGCTAAATGGGAAGCAACAAAATATAATTTTGAAGTACAAGAGCCTGAAACTTGTATTTATCAAGAGTCCGATTCCATAAAACAAACCATTCGTGAGTATTTTAGTGACAATACAGATTATGTATACATTGATGACCGAGAAGAGTTCTTGGCCATTACAGAATACTTAAAAATCTTATCCTCAGACAAGCTAAACAAACTAAAATTATGGAGTTCTCCAGAAAGTTTGTTTGAATATTTTAAAATAGAAGACGAGTACTCTAAGTCTTTAGCAAGGGTGGTGCCTCTTTCTAAAGGTGGCAACTTAATCATTGAACAAACAGAAGCCTTAGTATCCATAGACATCAATACAGGTCCAAAAATATATGGAAAAGACCAATCCGAGCTCATTCGTGAAACCAATATAGATGCCTGTCAAGAAATTGCAAAACAACTAAGACTTCGAGATGTAGGTGGCTTGATCGTTATTGATTTTATAGACATGGATAACGAAGAAGACAAAGAAATAGTGTACAATGAATTTCGAAAACAACTTCGTCGTGACAAAGCTCCCACTAGCACCACCCCTATCAGTCAGTTTGGGCTCATGGAAGTCACTCGCAAAAGAGTTCGGGCCAATTTAATGACAGAAAAAACAGAAGAGTGCCCTGTTTGCAAAGGTTGTGGCCATATCTACAGTCTAGAAACCACACTTTCAATCATAGACAGATCACTTGCTCGCATACGCAAAAAACTAAAACACAAAGAAGTGAGCCTGGTCTTGAGCACACCGATGGTCGATGTTTTTTGTCAAGACATGGGTCGTATGTTTAACTATTTAGAATATAAACATCGCATCAAAATTAATTTAATAGAAGATGACAAAGCTTATATCAATCAATTTTCTTTTTATGACCCCCAAAACGAAGAAATCATAGATATTTTTAACACTTGATCAAAAGTATTAATAAATCTCATAAAAGAAGTACTTTTGTGCTTCTTTTTTTGTTTGAAGTCTCAGAAGCGCCTGGCTTTTTTAAGTGGGAACTTGTAAGTAGGAAGTTATTAGTACTTAGAGATTAACAGTATTTTTGGACACGCATCCCTGCCTTTCTGGCACGCATAAATGCGTGCCAGAATAGTGGGACGACTGTGTGAATAAGGAGTGCATTCCAAAAAATGGACACTTTTGATTTCAAATTTTAATAATATAAAGCTAAAGAACTTAGTATTTATGGATGATAATCTACAATTTGATTAATTCTGAATCGACATTTTGTAGTGCCATTTTCTTGGTTAAATTCTTCTATACATCCAGGTGTTTTTATGAAAAAGGTGTAAAATATGCGTTGCGTTAGGGGGTGTAGTGGAAATCTTTTTTTCTTTATGTGGTTTAAATAACAAAAAGATTGGAGCAAAACACCCGACCCGCCAGTTGTATAAAATGCTGTTTTTAGGTGTGGCGGGGAACGCCCAAAATAAAAAAGAGCCCTTTCATTAGAGCTCTTCTTTGTAAAATAAATTTGCCTTTAATTTATAAAAGCTTTGTAGATGGATTGGATGGCTCTTTCGGTCTCGGACTCAGAAACCCCTATGATGATGTTTATTTGTGAGGAGCCCTGGTCAATGATACGGACATTGATAGAGTTGTCTGCAAGTGCATTGAAAAGTGTTGCTGCGACTCCAATTTTATCGGTCATTCCGTGCCCTACAGTGGCAATGAGGCTAATCCCTGTGAAGACTTTAAGTTGATCAGGACGCATTTGCTGAGTGATGTTTTCTAAAACGCTTTCTTGGACTGCGTAAAGTTCTTTGGAATCGACCACAATGTTCATGGAGTCGATGGCACTTGGGGATAGTTCGTAAGAAAGACCTTCGTATTCAAGGATTGCCAAAACACGACGACCAAATCCAATTTCTTTGTTCATCATGGTCTTTTCAATGTATATCATAGAGAATCCCTTTCGACCAGCAACTCCAGTGATTGGGTGCTTGCTGCTTTGAGGGGTAGGTCCAATGATGGTGCCGTAATCTTCGGGTTTGTTTGTGTTTTTGATGTTGATGGGGATGTTTTTGGCTCTGCATGGAGATATAGATTCGTCGTGAAGCACACTCGCACCAGAATAGGCTAATTCTCGAATTTCTCTGTAACTGATATATTCAATGGGTTTTGGATCTTTTACTATTCTAGGGTCTGCCATGAGCATTCCAGAAACATCTGTCCAGTTTTCATAAAGAGCCGCGTCAATTGCATTTGCCAAAATGGCTCCAGTAATGTCTGAGCCTCCACGAGAGAAGGTTTTGATTTGCCCGTGTAAGTCTGATCCATAAAAACCAGGGATCACATAGACTTTGCTTTCATCTTCTATGGCTTTGGCTATGTTGTTGTAAGTATTTGGAGAAATTCGATATTTGTCGTCAAAAGAAATAATAGGAAATGCGTCGATAAATTCTGCATCTAGGTATTCTGCGATTAAAATTGCATTTAAATATTCTCCGCGACTCGCTAAATAATCACTACTGAGTGTCTCTGATTTGTCTTTTAATTGTAGGTTGATTTGCTCTAATTCTGTGTTGATGGCGTTGGATAAGTTTAACTCTTGAGCGATTTCAGAAAATCTTTGGCTAATCATATTCCAAGGTTCTGAATAGTCCAAGCTTTTTTTTGCTAAATCGTATGCACTGTAAAAAAGATCCGTGAGTTTTGTCTCTTCTGGGCTTCGCTTCCCAGGAGCAGAAACAACTATAATTTTTCGGGCAGGGTTAGCATCAGTAATAGATTTAACCTTTTTGAATTGCTTGGCATCCGCTACGGAACTGCCACCAAATTTGCATACGATTCTTTTGGACATATGGTTTCCTTTTGAAAGGGCAATATGACTTTTGTGAAATGTAAAATAAAAGCCAATAATGTAAAAATAATAATAAACTAGAAAAGTAAAAGGGGATTATCGTTAATCAAGATAAGAAATGTTTTAAAGTTTTGTAAAAAGTCTAAGTGAAGGTGAATGATGCATAACAATTTTAAAAAGCTTATCAAAATAGCTTCAAAATCAAGTGTTCCTGTGCTGTTTTACGGAGAATCAGGTACAGGTAAAGAGGTCGCAGCAAGAGCTTTGCACGCTCAGAGTCGTAGAGCGAGAGGGCCCTTTATAGCTGTGAATTGTGGAGCTTTAGCAAAAAATCTGATAGAGAATTTACTAGAAGGCTCCAAAAAAGGAGTCTATACAGGCTCAATGCAAGATCATAAGGGTTTAGTTCGTTCTGCCCATTTAGGGACTTTATTTTTAGATGAAATAGGAGAAATGCCTTTAGACTTGCAAAGTCGATTGTTAAGGGTTATTCAAGAGAAAGCTGTTTTGCCGATAGGAGCAGCCCATAGTGTCCCGGTGGATTTTAGACTGGTTTGTGCAACGCACCGAAATCTTAAAGAGTTGGTTTTGCAAAAAAGTTTTAGAGAAGATTTGTTTTTTCGATTGCATGTGTTTCCTATTAAAATTCCAGCTTTGAGAGAACGAGAAAGTGAGTTAAAGACAATAGCAAAAGAACTTTGGACCCAAATACAAGAAAACACAGAAGGCTTTGAATATATGAATACAGACTTGACTGAGTCCGAGTTAAATACTTTACAAAGTTATGAATGGCCTGGCAATGTGCGACAATTAAAAAATATTTTAGAAAGGTATTATTTATTAAAACCTTATGGCCAAAAGCTTAAGTATATATTAGAAGAAGAAAGTGGATTTAATGTCTCACCTAAGGCCGAAAGAGTGCGTTCTAAACCTATAAGATGGGATGATATCGAAGAAGCACTAGAGCTTTACGATAATAATAAAACTAGAGCGGCAGATTTTTTGGGGATTAGTCGAGGTAGTTTGTGCTACCAAATCAAAAAACACACATAGATATGATGATAAGTTTAAATAATCGACTTGAAAAAAACTTTAAATGATGAAATTGCATTTTTTTGCAAAAAAAAAGAAAAACTACATAGCTAATTAAATTCGCAATGGTGTATAAAGAGCTTTAATCTCCCTTGTAGCTATGGCGATGACTCCAAAGGAATTTTGGGGGGAGAATGATTGGTGCGAATAAGGAGTGTTCAAAAAATGCCTTCACTGTTTAAAATTGCTTTCTATAAAAAAAACAAGGCCAGTGAAGAGCCTTGTTTTGATATAAGTAGTGAAGATAAGGAGTAACTTTACTTTATTATTCCACTAGATTTAACGCGTTGAACTCCCCACAAATAATCTTTTGCTTTTCTAGAAACTACGCGTTTACCAGATAATATTTTAACCTGTAATCTAGCGATATAGACTCCTGCTCCTACTAGTCTTCCTTGATGACTTCTCATATTCCAAGCGAGGAACATGTTCCCGGGATTAGTGAGGCAATTTCCATTAAAGACTTCGTCGGAGCATGCGATGGTCCCAGAAGTAGTGTTCACAAAATGCCCAAGAGAAGAGAAGTAGTGTATTTCATAGACTAATTTGACCGTTTCGGCTGTAGCCGATGTGTCGCCTTCTGCCCAGAGATTTTCTAAAAGACCAGGCATGTCAAAGTCTATAATATGGCCGTGCCTTCCATATTCATTTGCTAAATCTTTTGCTTTTTTATCTTTATCTACCAAGTGAGTAGTGATAATGGGAGAGTTTTCGGTAGGGGCTGTTTTTGGATCCAGTGGTAAAAATATAGTGGCATCAATACTGGCATTCAAATCACCCACAATTCGAACCCAAGGGTTTTGTAAATGAGGGTGGTTTTCACTCAAGTCAGTTCCAACTCCAGGAGTGAAACGAATACTATCGCCCACTGCAGGAACTTCTGTACCTTCTTTTGCAATAAATACAATATCATATCGATATAAATTTTTAGCTGCTCCAGAAACGGGAATCATGGAAGAGGGGTTCAATTGTCCTTCTCTCCAGAATTTGTATTCAAATAAAGAACTGAATAAAGCCTCGTCTCCTTTTTGTAAGGCTTCACTAAAGGTTAGGGAGAGTGAAACAACTCCTCCCGATTTTTGACTCAAAGAGGCCGATAAAATGATAGGACCAATACGGTCTTTAATTTGCCCGTCTAAGTCAAATAAAATAGGTTCTTGAGCGGCTTCTGGAGTAAAGGTGAACCAAGTCGTAGCCAAGCCAAAATAGGGGTTTTTTATGTCTCCAGTGAACACACTTTTGGTGAAGCCAGTGTTAGAAACTAGAGCAAAAGAACGATCATCTAAGGCAATGGCTTGCAATTCTTTTTTTTCTAGCTTGTGCTTGATACTGTCTCCAAAAGACCAAAATAAAGAGTCTGGAAAGTCATTGCCCTTAAGAGACTTGCTATAAAGCAAAAACAAACTATCACCAATGCCATCTCCATTTCGGTCGTGCATTTCTGCAAATTCGAGTTGTGGAACAGGAGGCATAATGAGGTCGATGTCGTACCAAGTGGGAGTATTGGCAAATGCATTATTAGAAACTTGGATGGCTGCACCTTTTACCTCTTGAGTAGCAAAAACATAAAAGACTGCTTTACCATCGACCAAAAGCACACTGTTAATGGTATTGCCTTGAGCATCCATAAAAATTAAATTTTGATTAGAAGAACCCAAGTGTAAAATGTTGTCACAGTTTTTGCAGTTTTCTTCTAAAATTCGGATGTAAACAGGATACATTTTGTTTGCCCATTCACCTATGGTAGAAGTGTCCGGAGAAATGATGGCCCAGTTTGAATCCGCAAAGCTAAGGGATGGCCTTGGGTATTCAGAGACTGTGAACCAGACTTCTCCAGTGAGAGTGGCGTCTCCTCGCATACTAAAGACTAGTCGGTAGGTTCCAGGAGGCAAAGAACGGTTGGTGTGAATGGAGTTGGTGTCCACTTGAAATCCCGTAAAACCATTTTCAATAATTACTCCCCCATAATTTACCCCTTCGTTAAGGCTCACCCCCTCAATGGGTAAATTGCCTCCAAATAAAGTAAAGTTAGAAGGAGCAGGCATGGTGTCTTTGGCAGACATTCCAGAAAAATCACAAGAAAGAGATTGTTCTCTTGTGATTTGCCAAATTTGGTATTGAATTACAGAAGGGTCTTTGGAGACATCAATAGGAAAATAAGATCGTTCGGTGCGTAAGTTAATAGAAGTACGCATCATAAAGTTAGATTGTGTCACCTTTCTTTCTGCATAGAAAATATGGAACGGATAGGTTTTACCTTCGATTAAACCCAGAGTATCTAAATCAACAGAACCGAACTTTTTCCCATGTTGTCCTCCAATATCTACCACCAGTTGGTTATTGATAAATACCCAGACATCATCATCCCCGTTAAATTCAAAATATTGGCCTCTCACATATTCAAACTCGGCTACAGCTTTCATAACAAAACCGAAATTGTGATAACCCCTGTTCCCATTGGCAGAGTCATAATAAGGGTTTTCAATAGTATTGGCATCGTCTAAGTATCTAAAATCGTCTAGTAAAAAGAAGCCACCATTAGAACTATTGTCATCAATTTGAGCAAACCACATTCCCTTTTCGTCTAAGGAAAGTTCTAAGTCTTTGCACACAGCATTAAAGTATTGCACTCCATTTTGTTCGGCAACAAGCACAGGGATAAACCATTCATTTAAGTGTGAGGCGTTAGAACAATGAGTTTCTGGGAATTGAGCACTCCTTACAGGTACTCCATTAGGCCCCAGTGTTTTTTCGACCATTCCTTTGGTGATTCCGTCGTCTCCAGGAGTTCCGTTTTGGCAACCGCTACTTCCAAAGTTTTGATTTACTCCTGTTCCAAATTGAACGCCTCCTCTATTTTCATAGCCATTACGACCTGAACGAGTAGAACCATCGTACCAGTCGATCAACATAATGGCTAAGTTTTTAACCGGACAATCTCCCAACACATTGGGGTATCTGGAGTGAATCACCGGTGGACCAGAAGGGATAGGGGTGGGGAGTATCCATACGGTGTCAGTCAAAGCTAAAGCACTGTCCAAAGAAAAAGGAAGACCAATAACTAAGCCATCGCCACTGAATACCTCTGTCCCTAAAGTTTGTTTGAAATAAACAAGCACATTGTCATCAGAAGCTTGTAAATTGGCTTGAAACCATCCACAATAGTTATTGACAGGCGACATAGGAAAACTAGTCTCATTGTAAACCATAGTGGGGGAAGTGTTACTCCAAGGATTCATAAATCGAATCACTTTATTGGAGACTGGAGAGTAAGAAATACTAAAGTTTCCATTACCTGTAGGGATAAGCCATACATCGTAGATTCCTGGTGGAAACAGTTGGGTCAAATTTAAAGTGTTTCGTGGGTTGTAATCGGTAAGGACAGGGTTTCTACCCGAATTTCGTGCAGCGGTGGAAATGAGTAAATTATTGTTAGTTAATGAGCTTAAATCATGATAATACCAATTTGCCAAACGAGCATCACTTCGCATTGCCGTAGAAGGGATGGCTGTACCTGCAGAAACATAAGGGGTACCAGTTTCTGACCAATAAAAATGAATGGTATAAGTGGCATCAAAACAAGTGCCTGGAGTGCCCATAGTGGCGCTTGGAGGGGAGGAGGTGTTTAAGCCATCGATATAAACAGCATTATTTTCAGTTAATATTGAAGATAAATCCAGAGTCCCTTCTGTTGGAAAACTTACATTGGATTCGGGTTTAATAAAATAAACTGGAAGAAAGCTTGTGGAGCTAGTGTATGTATAATAGAACCACCCACAGTGACTTCTCTCTGTAGGGACTTCCATCAAAAATGTATCATTACCTAAAACGATCCTTGGTAAAGTTTTATTTCCCCACGGACTTTTGAACCAAATAGTTTTAGTTTCTTGAGCAGCAAGAGTCCCAACCCCTATACATAAGCTTAAAAGAATCAAAGCTTTTTTTAACATAACACACGAACTCCTTTTAAGTCCTAATATGCGCACATCCACATAATGTTTCTTACTCTTATAAATATATACTTTAAAGAATCTATTGACAAAATAAAAAGCTATAAAACACCTTTTAATCATAAAAAAAACTTTAAAACACAATAAACCTTTATTTTAACAAAAAGACTTGAAGTAAAACACACATAATTATCTTTGGTTTTAGTTTAATTTATTAAATGTTTGGAGTTATTGACTCGTTGTACGCCCCAAATAAAGTTTTCTGTGTTACTCATGAGTACTTTTTGTCTAGCTTTAATTTTAATAGAGACACGAGCAATATAAGCTCCACTGCCCACCCATCGATCTAGAGTACTTTTCATATTCCAAGCCAAAAAGATGTCGCCTTTGTTGGCTCTACAATCACCATTATAAACAGAGTCAGAGCAGGTGATGGATCCTTTGGCAGAATTAATATATTGACCTAGATTAGAAAAATAGAAAGTTTCGTAAACAATACTAAGGGAATCAATAGTTAAAGAAGTGTCTCCATCGGCTATTAGGCCGTTTAGGACTTCTACTAAATCAATACCTATAATGTGTCCATGAGAGCCATAAGTGGCAATGATTTCTTTTTTTGTTAAAGTTTTAGCAATCAAGTAAGGTGTCACAGTGGAGTCACTGGTTATCCTAGTGTCGTTTGGGTTTAGAGAAATAATTTGAGTCGCTCCGATTTTGGTTTCTTGATCACCCACAATGCGAACCCAAGGGTTTAATTCGTGTGGGTGTGTTCCACTCAAATCACTAGCTACTCCTGGAGTGAATCGCACGCTATCACCAACCATAGGGACAGCAGTATCTGAATTTTCTAGAAATAAAAGTTCAATGCGATTTAGAGAAGGCATATGGGCAGAAATAGGTTGCATTGCAGTTGGATTTTTTTCTCCATCACGCCAAAATTTGTAAGAGAATAAATCAGAGAAAAGTTGCAAGTCTTCTTTTTGGAGGGCTTCACTAAAAACTAAGTTTAAAGAAGTGACGCCTCCTTTTTGTTTTTTAACAATAGCCGACAAAATGATAGGGCCTACTCGATCTATTATTTGACCAGATATATCAAAGACGACCTTTTCTTCATTATCGGGGTAATAAGTGAAATGGGTGATAGAAAAACCAAAATAAGCTGCAGTATCAAGACCTGTGAACACATTTTTAGTAAAACCAGATTCACTGGTGATAGCAAAAGAGGAGTCATCATAAATAACCGATTTTAAATCATTTTTATTTAGAAAATGAAACACAGAATCTCCAAAACGCCACGACAAAGAATCAGGGAAGTGCTTGTCAAGAAGGGCTTTGGTGTATTTCAAGTACAAACTATCTGCAATTCCGTCTCCATTTCGATCGTGCATTTCTGCATAATCCAATAAAGGCACCGGAGGCTCTTTAAGGCTTATGTCTTTCCATAAAAGAGTGTTCGAATAAAAGTCTCCATAAATTTGTATGCTAGCGTCTTCGATAGATTCAGTGGCTAAAATCCAAAATAACAGTTGTCCATCTTGTATATAGGCCTCTGTTAAATTATTTCCAAGGAAGTCTAAGAATTTTAAGTTAGGATTAGAGCTTTTCAGATAAACTTTCCCGTCACAATCATTACAGTTCTCTTCTAATATCCGAACTCGGATAGGGTACAGCGTATTTGCCCACTCACCAACAGTGGAGGTGTCGGTAGAGAGTAGAGCCCATAGTGAATCGGCAAAAGAAATAGAGGGGCGCGGGTAATCTGCAACAGTAAACCAAATTTCTCCAGAAAGAGATGGATCGGTTTGAAGGTGAAAGCTGAGTCGATAAGTGCCAGGAGCCAATGAACGGTCTATCCTTATTAAGCTGGTGTCGACAGTAAAACCGGCCATTCCAGGATCAATAAGAATACCCCCATAATGTGCACCTTCTTTAAGTTCTACTCCTCCTAAAGCTAAGTTGCCTCCAGAAAGATTAAACACAGAAGGGGCTTCTGTTTTTTGTTTTTCTTCCATTCCAGAAAAATTACAAAGTAATGTTTCTTCTCGAAGCACTTGCCATATTTCATACCGAATAATATCGGTAGAGGTAGAAACATCGGTGGGAAAGTAAGTCCTTTCAGTGCGTAAATCTATAGAAGTTCGCATCATAAAATTAGACTTGTATCGTTTTCGTTCTGCATAAAATATATGGAAAGGGTAGATCTCTCCAGGTGTTAAACCTAAGGTGTCTAAATCAACCGCTCCAAAAACTTTATTGTGTTGGCCGCCAATATCGACAACTAATTTGTTGTTAATAAAAACCCACACATCATCGTCGCCATTAAATTCAAAATACTGGCCTTTTACATATTCAAATTCAGCAATGGCTTTCATGGTTAAACCAAAATTATGGTTTTTATCGTCGTGGCCGCTTGCCCAATCAAATTTAGGGTTAGGGATAGTTTCGGCTGAATCTAAAAACTTAAAATCATCTAAGAGAAAAAAGCCTCCTTCGGGACTGCTGTCGTCTTTTTGACCCTTCCAAAGCCCGTCTTTATCAAGCTCTAAAGTGATGTCTCGACAAGTGGCATTGGTATAGGCGATGTTGTTTTTTACAGTTAAAGTTTCGGGTAAAAACCAATTGTTTAAGTGCTTTGCATTTTTACACTTGGATTCGGGGAAGTTTGCACTACGAACAGGAACTCCATTGGGACCAAGCCGTTTTTCGACCATCCCTTGAGTGGCACCGTTAGCACCGGAGGTACCCTCTTCACAACCGTCTTTACCAAAATCTTCGTCAGTTCCAGTTCCATATTGAGGAACTCCTTGTGCTATGTAGCCATAAGGCCCGTCTGGGTTAGAACCATCGTACCAATCAAACATCATGACTGCCAGTGTTTTGATTGGACAATCACCTAAAATATTGGGAAAAGAAGTGGAGAAATCAGGGGTGCCGTTGGGATAAGGGCTAGGTTTTATCCAAATGGTGTCTCCACTTAAAAAATAATTTCCTAAAGAAATTGGAAAGCCATCTTGAAGCCCCTGAGCAGAATAGACTCCAGTACCAATGGATTGTTTAAAAAGAAATTCAAAGTCGTCGATAGAGCCTTGAAAGCTTGCCTCAAACCATCCACAGTAGTTTTTGACGGGTTTCATGTGAAGAGTATCGTTTTGAATGATCAATTGTGGTGAGGTGTTGGACCATGGATTTAAAAATCGAATGTACTTTTGATAGATGGGGGTATTTGTAAAAGTAATGACTCCTTTTTCAATGCGAAGCCAAGCGTCAAAATAGCCATCGGGGAAAATCTCATTTAAGGATTGTGTGCTTGTGTATGTTTGGGTTTCATTTGTAGAGTAGTCTCGAATAGTCAAAGTGAGGGTGCTGTTTCCAGAACCGATGCTACTTGCATTGTAAGAAAACCAATCATCCATACCACTTTGGTGGTGTATATTAGTTTCTGAAATGTCGGGACCTGCACTCAGTTTCACTTCACTATTACCAGTCCAGTATAAATGAAAGCTATAACGATCGTCAAAACACTCTCCTTTACTGGTGCGAACGGTGTCCATAAAGTCTTCGGTTGCAAAGGCGTCGATATAAACGGTGCTTCCATTGGAGATGAATTTTCCTATATCGATTGCCTCGTTAGTATTTGGAAAGTTTAAATTGGAGCCAGGCATTTGAAAATAAATAGGCATAAATTCTGCTGGTTCAGAAAATGTATAAGAAAACCATCCGCAATAATCACTTTTGTTGGCTCCCGGAATCATAGCTATGGTATCAGAGGCATAAATTAAATTAGGGATGATTTTGTTTCCCCAAGGACTTTTAAACCACACAGACCAAGGTCCAGAAGGCTTTACAGAAAAACTTCCAGTGTTGTCGATATAAACCCAAACCTCATCTCCTAGTGCAGTAAAGTCGCGTAAACGAGGGGTTTCACTCCAGGTGCTGTCTCCCATTTTCAAAGTTAGCGTAGTGGTGGAATATTCTTGTTCTATTTTTGCAGCGGTGATCACTACCGTGTGCCAGTGATTGCCATTGGATTCCATTAAATAAGTTTTGTTTTCAGTGAAACGCCCAGCTTCAAATGAGTGTGTGTCATTGGATTTCCAAGGAGATTGTATATGAATAGTATAAGGCTGCGCAAAAATAGTTTGCACAGTGATCCATAAAAAAAATACTAGACAAGACGAGGGCTTTTTACGCATCCTATCCACCCTTAATGCATTTAATACCAATACAAACGCAAATTGAATGCAATCCATATGAACTGCGGTAAGTGTACACTAACAGAGTTTCTTAAATAAAACAATAAAAACACATTATTATTAAAAAATGTATTTTAAAGTGTTGTTCTATTTCTAAAACACTCTTTTTTAAAATATAAATTATAAATTGATAAAAAGAGCTTTTTAGAAAATTTAAAAACGGCGATTTTGGCTTGAAAAGAGCGTTGTTATGTAAAAAGATTTTAACAATAAGAAGTGACCATTTGTAAGATAATATAATCTATTTTGTGTTTATGTTTTTAAGGCAGGCATTAAAATGAGAAAAGTGTATATAATAGCTCCTACGGGCACCCATGTGGATACAGCAAAAATAGCGGAATCATTTTTTAATTTTGTATCCAAACAAGAACCAAAAACAGTTTACTTTAAACCGATTGGTTCTGACTCGGGATCGATTTCACAAGAGAGGGTACAAACCCTTCTTTCTTCTGGAAATGCTAGCGTGCTCATGGAGCAGTTAGTGACTCTATTTATGGATGTGGCTTTAGATCAAAAAGTAGTGGTGGTAGAGGGGGTTTCTGCCAATGAATTTCCTTTTCGTAGCAAAAAATTAAATGAAATCATTGCTCAAGCTTTAAATGCCTCTGTGATTTTAGTCTCTTCTGCACTGCAAAAAACTCCTATGGTTGTTAAAAGCGAAGTAGAGATAGAAGCACAAGATTATTTTGAGCTCAAGGTCCAAGTGGCCAGTTGTGTTATTACTGGGGTAGAAGAAATTACAAAAGAGCCTTTAAGATTAGCCTTTAAGACAAGTTTTGTTCCAGTTTTGGCCTATGCAACTTCAGATAAAATCGAGTTAGATGCTATTTTGATGAAGCAAATTCGTGAAATAAAGACAGAGCATCATATTACACAACCAGAGTTTAGAGCAAACTTGATGCGACAAGCAGGTACAGAGCTCATGCGAATTGTACTTCCAGAAGGGAACGAGGTGCGTACTATAAAAGCTGCTATTATGGTTTATGAACGAAAAATAGCCCTTCCTGTTTTGCTTGGTGATAGAATAGAAATTGAAGGCATTGCCAAGTTGCAAGGCTTAGATCTTCCTCCTGGACTTGAAGTGATTGCTTTAACCGATGAACTTCGAGAACGATTTGTAGAGCCCTTGGTAGAAATTCGAAAGCACAAGGGGATGACTGTAGAAATGGCCAAAGAGCTTTTACAGAGTCCAATTTGGGTAGGCACCATGATGCTTAAAATGGCAGAAGTAGATGGTTTGGTGAGCGGGGCGGTGCACTCTACCGCAGATACTGTGCGGCCAGCATTACAAGTAATTAAAACCCAGCCAGGGGTGAAATCTATTAGTTCTTCGTTTTTTATTTGTCTTCCGACACAAATTTTAGTTTATGGTGATTGTGCTATTAATCAAAAGCCAAATTCTTCTGAATTAGCCAGTATAGCTATTCAATGTCACGATACTGCAAAGTCTTTTAATCTCCCTACTAAAGTAGCTATGCTAACCTATAGTACGGGGACTTCTGGACATGGCGAAGATGTGGATTTAGTGGTAGAAGCAACCAGTTTAGTGAGGTCTGTGCGTCCTGATATCGTGATTGATGGGCCACTCCAATATGACTCGGCTACCGATGAAAGTGTGGCAAAAATCAAAGCTCCACACAGTGCTGTAGCAGGTAAAGCAAGTGTGATTGTATTCCCTAATCTGAGTGCGGGCAATATTACTTATAAAGCAGTACAACGATCAGCAGCCAATGTTATTTGTATAGGACCAATGCTTCAAGGTTTAGCTCGTCCTGTGAATGATCTTTCTCGAGGAGCATTTGTAGATGATATTATTTATACAATTGCTTTGACGGCTATCCAAGCACAGTCCATCAAAGAGAAAACTTGTCCATATTAGTGAAAGTTATTGTTTTTTTTATAATTCACTTTTTTTTGCAGTTCTTTTAGCTCCCACCGACCTCGTTTGTCTTCTAAAAAATATTCAGTCCTGACTCCTAGACTAAGCCCTTTTTTTATTAAGTTCTCTGCTTCGGCATATCGCTCTTGATTGAATCGAAGTTCAGCTAAAAAAAAGTAATTGTAAGGGTCTTTAGGGTCTTTTTTTAAGGCCAATTGTAAGTATTTATCGGCTAGTTTTTTATCTGGCCATGGTAAAATTAAAGGAATATAAGGTAATAGTTGGTGAGTCCGTCCTAAAGCTTGATAGTCTTGAATGCTATCGGCTAGATCTCGAACTTTTTTTGCAACACCTTGTTTGATAGCAATTAATGGGTTGGTTTCGGCACCCCAGATAGAAAGTAAAATCAGGTAGAGTTTGGTAATTTCTATGTTTTTTGGGTAGTGCTCGTGTGAAATATGAGCAAAATCTTTGGCTGTTTTAATGAGTTCTTTTCTTTGATTTTTAGTGTTTGGGCTAGCAAAACGAATCATAAAGTAGTAAGACTTTAGGAGACCTAATGATGCTTTTTCGTGAACACTAGTGTCTTTCAATGCGTCTTTGTAAGACTGGACCATTTTTTGGATTAAGACAATGTTCGCCTTGTCTCCAAATGCATTATCTGCACGCCTAAAATAACAAGAATCTGCAATCAAAAGATTCTGATTGGATTCACCTAAACCCCATAAAAACAGGAGCAAAAAAAATGCTACCCGAGTTTGCATTAAAAATCAAATTTTCCAAGTTTGTAGAAGTTTGTTGACTTTTGCAATTTGAACTTTCTCCTCTTCTTCTCCATGAAAGGTTTTGAAAAGAAGGTTTCGATATTCCATTAATGCAGTGCGAATTAGTATTTTTTCTTCTTTTTTTAACATAGTGATCCAAATTTATAAATTTTAAAGATGATTTTAGCTATAAAAACTTTATTTTTTTCTTTTCCCAGAAAAGTAATCTTGTTGTCTTGTTGCCCCTAATACAGCATGCCAAAGAGGGCTTTTGGGGTCCACTTTTCTTCTTTCTTTGATAGTATAGTCAATAGGAACATGAGTGAATTGGTTGTTCATACTACCTACCACCATATTCGTTTTTCCAGCCATTGCAGCATGGACTGCATTTTCTGCTAGTTGAAAGCAAAAAATAGCGTCTGTGCCTTTGGCGGGGATGCTCCTGACGGTGTAGCTAGGGTCAAAATATTTAATATTGACTTCTCGACCAATCTTTTTGAAATGAGCTTCTATCTTTTCACTAAGAAAGTCGCCAATATCTTGATTTAATAGATTTCCACTGGCATCTTTTTTATTGGATTGGTCTTTAAATAAATGTTGTCCAGCTCCTTCGGCAACCACCATCACAGCATGAGTCTTTCCGATAGAATATCGGTTTTCTAAAGCTTTTAAAAGGCCGTGTTCTCCCTCTAATTCAAAGGGTACTTCGGGTATTAGACAAAAGTTTACCACAGTCGTGGCTAGAGATGCATAGGCGGCAATAAATCCAGAATCACGACCCATTAATTTAACTAGCCCTAGACCATTGAATGCTCCGTTTGCCTCATTATGGGCACTAGTGATAACACCTGTGGCACTCAGTACTGCAGTTTCAAAGCCAAAAGTTCTATCCACTAAGTTTAAGTCGTTATCGATAGTTTTGGGAATACCAATCACTGAAATAGGCTGTTTATGTTTTTTGATTTCGTTGACAATAGCCCTTGCTCCTCTGAGAGTGCCGTCGCCGCCGATACAAAACAATACATTTATATTGAGTCGCATTAAGGTATCGACCATTATAGTTTCGTCTTGTTGTCCGCGAGAACTCCCTAAAATTGTACCGCCATCATCTTGGATTGCATCTACGACTTCGGGGTTTAAGACTATTGGAGAATAACCATATTCAGGGTTTAGTCCTCGGTAGCCATAAGGAATACCAAATATATTTTGAACTCCATAATCAAACCATAAAACTTGAACTAAACCTTTGATTACATTATTTAATCCAGGGCATAATCCACCACAAGTAACAATAGCAGCTCTAGTCCAGTGAGGGTCGTGATAAATTTTTTCTCTAGGACCTGCTGCTTCTAAAGCCGGTAGTGGCACCCCTGCTTTTACAATAGATTCTATTTTTTGTGCGCTAGTACAAAGACTAACTTTATCGGAATCTTGGGTGAATCGCATCCCTATCATAGGGGATTGTAAGGTTGCCGTGCCAACGGTTTCTATAGATAAATCGTATTTTTCGGGTTTAGAAATAATATCATGAGGAGTCATAGGCTATAATTTAATAAACTTAAAACAATAAAGGTAGTTTTTATGAGCTTAGAGAGAAATAGGTGGAAAGATAACCTTTGTTCTAAGCCCTGGATAAGCATTTTCGATCACAATTTTCATTTTAGTTAAAGAAGCTAACTTTTTTACCATTGAAAGTCCGATTCCTGTGCCACTAGTTTTTCTGGTCATTTCGTTTTCAATTCGGTAGAAATCATCAAACACTTTGGAAAGCTCTTTCTTGGGGATACCAGGACCATAGTCTCGAACGACAAAGAAAATTTCGTTAGCATCTACTCGAAGTTCTAAAACAATCATTTTGTATTCTGCAGTTTTAGCAAACTTTAAAGAGTTGTCAATCAAATTCATTAAAATTTGCATGATAATATCTCGATCCAATAAGATTTGATGTTCACAGGTGTCCATGGTCACTGTAATATCAAAGCCTTGCTTTTCGATATTGGTGCTATAAAGTGCGATAAAATCATTCAGGATATTTTTAGGATTTTCTTTTTTAAGTTGTACACTCCATTGGTTTTTATTCAATTTAGATAAATTAAGCACATTTTGAATAAGTCGAGTCAGGCGACTAGTTTCGTTATTGAGGTGATAAAAATAACGATCTCTTTTTTCGATATTATTAGAGAAAATAGAAGTTTGTAGCATTTGAATGTACATATGAATAGCAGTAAGGGGCGTTTTAAACTCATGACTCACAGCAGAAATCAAATCTTGTTTTTTATTAGCTAAAGTGAGTTGACTTTCGGTGAGCCTATAGATAGCGATTAAACCACCTGCTAAAACTGCAAACATTAAAAATCCTAACAAAACCACCATGCTTTCGGCATTGAATTTTTCGTCGGGTGTTAAATACATAGTGAAAAACATGTCACCAAGAGGGGCTTGCAATGGCATCGAAAGTATAGACGATTTTTGTTTATCTATTTTTCCAAAAATTACAAAAGGTCGGCTTTTAGATCCAAATTCAATAGTCGTGGTTTGATCTTGAAGATTAAAAACGACATCATTTCTAATCAAGCTACCTAGATAAGTAGCAAGATTCACTACAAATCCTTGTATAAAAGGTTCGTTATTCCTCCAAATATGCCTGTAAAAAACTATGAACTGATGATTAAAAATGGCCTGGAAAGGTTCTATTTCGACTTCCATAATTTCAGGGCTTTCGTTTTCGGTATTGTCATCTTGAGGAATCGTGTTTTTGGTGTCTGTTATTTTTCTTATTTTAGCGGACTCTACATCGAATATAAAAGTTTCTTTGGCAGAACTTTGCTCGTAACGACTTGTGAATTTCACAGCATTAGCAAGAGCATTGTTAGAATCTAAAATGTTTTTTTTGTCGTACTTCAAGTTTTGCTTGTAGATTTTATTTAATATCCCTTCGGAGGGGTTTCTTTCGACGGGGGTTCTAAAACGACCATCGTTTCGTAGTCCAAGCTGCAAAAGAATTTTTTGAATGCTATCTCGAACAGCCTCTCTATTTTCTCTGTCCGCAATGGCAATACTTTCTAAAACCCCATCAGGAAGTACTGGCGTTTTTAAAGTACCGTCTGGTTCTAACTGAAAATGACCAATCATACCACTGTAATGACTTTTAATCGGAAAGCCTGCTAATTTAGATAGAGTGATTTCTTCTCCTCCAATCACAGGAACAGCTCTGATAAATCGATATTCAGAATAAGAGCGTTGTTCTTCTACAGATAAATCATCGTAAATTTTTTGATTTAACATTTGTAAAACTAAAAAAGCATGCTCTTGGTAGGCGTATAAGACTCCTGTTTTTACTTGAGAATAAGATTTAACCAATAACACTAAAACTGGCAGTGCGATTGCCACAAAAATAAGGAAAAATGTGATTCTTATTCTTTTCATTCGTTAGAAGATCGTAATTGGTATCCCTCTCCTCTGAATGTAAGTAATCGTTTAGGTTTTGCAGGGTTATCTTCGATTTTTTTTCGTAGTTTTATAATATGTATATCCACAGTACGAGTGTTGACCGTTTCGGCGTTATCGTAACCCCACACTTTCTGTAATAATTCGGCTCTGGATACTATACGAGATCGATTGATCCATAAATACTCTAAAATTTCTATTTCTTTACGAGTAAAAACTAAGTTTTGATCTCCACGAGTTCCCATGTACTCTTTGAAGTAAATTTTTAAGTTTCCTGAAATCATTTTTCCATCGACTTCTAAGTTGATTCGACTTCGACGAAGCACTGCTTCAATTCGTGCAAGCAGCATGGGCACAGAAAAAGGTTTGGGAATATAGTCATCTGCACCATATTTTAATCCATCAATAATATCTTTATCCGAATCTTTGGCAGAAAGGATAATGATAGGTAAATCTTTGTCTTTTTCGCGAATACGGTCGCACACACTAAAGCCGTCTAATCCAGGTAACATTAGATCCAAAAGGACTAATCCATAGGCACCCGAAAGAGCTTCGGTTAAAGCCGTTTCTCCATCGATGACATGTTTCACTTGATAGCCATTGAGCTCACAAATGTCAATTAAACCTTCTGCAATGGCCATCTCATCTTCTACAATTAAAATTTTAACTTTAGTTTTATCGTTATTCATTTTTATTCCATTTTTACATTAAAAAGTGATTGGTTTTTAAATAGCGAATGCAGCACCTAATTCAAAAACAAATCGGCCATAGTCTATATCTTTATGAAAATCTCCACCTAAATAGTATTTTGCATTAGCATATGCAGCTAAAGGGATCACAGGAAGTTTAGCGCGCATCCCTACCAATAAGTGTCCCCCTATACTTTTATTCAAGCCTTCTTTAGCAATTTCTTTGGCAAGAGCGGTGGCTAAATCGGCACTTTTTTTAGGGTCCAAGCCATTTTCATTGTTCAATAAAAGATCGCCCGATTTTTTCATAAATTGAGAAACGAACTTTTTATCTAGGATGGGAGTGTTTAGGTAATAAGTTAGACCTCCACCTACATATGGACGAAGTATAGGGATAAAGGTAATGGGGTAGGTGATTGAAAGGTCTCCATTCATGGCGACATATTTTGGAGTGGCTTTGCCAAAAGGAACACCACTGAGTTCGATTTCTAAGGGCTGAATTTTTTCTGTATCACCTTGATTTATAATTAAATCGGCATTGTAAGAACCCCATTGTATATTATAGGTTGCCTCAACATCGATAAAAGGGAGCAAGTCTATCCATAATTTAAAACCAAAACCCTGCATGCCAGAAAAGCCTTTTTGATCATAAAAGACATCTCCAACTTTTTCTCCATTGACTTCAAAAGTTTTGATTTTTTCTTTAGAAGCTTTTAATTTAGTACCTAAGCTAGGTGCATAATGACCACCAATACCGATAATAGCAAAAGATTGAACTGCTAAAAATAATAATGCGGCGATAAATATATGGTTTTTCATAAAATTCTCCTGAAATGGTTTCCTTGAAAATAAGTAAATTTAAGGGAAAAAGGCTTAAAAATATGATTCACTTGTTTTTTATTTGAAAAAATATAGAAAATTAAAGAATAACTTCATTATTTCTCTTCAATTAGGTGGTAGGTGTGTTATGACAGCCTCATTTTCAGTATTGGCAGACATTTTTTTAGCCTCTTCTTTTAAAAACTTTAATCTTTCTCCATATTTTTTTTCTTTTCCATATGGAGTTGCTTCGTAAATACTAGTTCCTAAAAGGGCACTGGGTAAATGATCTTGACCAGAATAAGCTCCCTTATAATGATGATCATACTTATAATCTTTTCCATAGCCTAATTGTTTGCCAACAGAGGTTACAGGGTTTCTAAAGGCTTTGGGTACGGGGAGATTTCCCGTTTTTTTTACCATTTGACTTGCTTTGAGATGGGCTAATTCTATGCTATTGCTTTTAGGTGCTAAAGATAAATAAACAGCTAGCTCATCTAGAGCTAAAAGGCCTTCTGGGTTTCCTAAAAAATCATAAGTTTCGCGTGCAGCATTGGCTAAAAGTAGTGCATTGGGGTCGGCAAGCCCAATATCTTCCATAGAAATGCGAATCATTCTGCGTAAAATATAACGGGGGTCTTCTCCACCTTGTAGCATTCGGTGTAACCAATAGAGTGCTGCGTCTGGATCGCTTCCCCGAATAGATTTGTGAAAAACAGAAATTAAATTGTAATGTTCTTCTCCAGATTTATCGTAACGGAGGGGTTTTGTGTATTCTATTTTTTCTAAATGTTCCAGATCTAAATGTGTTTCTCCAGTTATGTTTTCGACTAACCACTCCAGTTGATTCAAAAGGTAACGAGCATCTCCGTCTGCTTGTTGGGCTAATTTCTCGGCAACTGCTTCTGAAACTTCTAGATTCTTTTTTAAAAGCCCTCGCGGGTGTGTTTTTAAAGCAGAAAAAAACAAAGACTTTAAATCTTCTTTTGAAAGAGGTGCAAATAAAAGGAGTTGGCAGCGTGAAAGCAGAGCTTTATTGACTTCAAAACCAGGGTTTTCGGTAGTAGCCCCTATCAAGGTAACGGTTCCATTTTCTACAGCACCCAATAAGGCGTCTTGCTGTGCTTTGTTAAATCGATGAATTTCGTCGATAAATAAGATGGTGCCCTGTGAAAATTGCAAAGGATTTTGAGCAACTTCTAATACGCTTTTTATTTCTCGCACTCCACTAGACACTGCAGAAAGAGACACAAAGTTTTTCTTAGAAGTGGACTTGATAACATGAGCTAAAGAAGTTTTTCCGCAACCGGGAGGGCCCCAAAAAATCATACTTGGAATCGAATCGTTTTCTATACTTTTTCTTAATAAGGTAGTGGGGCCAATGATTTTGTTTTGTCCTAAAAATTCATCTAAAGAATTAGGTCGAAGCCTTTCTGCCAATGGGATGTTTTGTAAGTTAGAATCCATGATCATTATTTAAAACTGTTGCCTTATATTATAGAGAAGGGAAAAAAACACTTTCAAAAATTTCTGGCGCTTTTCGAACAAGGGTTTTTCCTTTCAAAAAAACATGAGTAGTGGTTCCTGTGACGCACAGTTGATCCTTCACAAAAATTTCATAAGAAAATTGAACTCTAAGTCTGTCTAATCTACTTAGAGAAACTTTAACATGAGCAAAATCGCCATAGTGACAAGATTGTTTGTATTTTACACTCAAGTCTATAACTGGTGTAAAAAAGCCTTTTTTTTCTAAAAGATGATAAGGGCAATTGTTTATCCGCATAATTTCTGTTCGAGATTGTTCAAACCAAATTGGATAGACTGAGTGATGTACTACTCCCATAGCATCGGTTTCTGCATAGCGAACTTCTATAATAGCAACATGAGATAATGGACTTTTAAGCATAAAAACACCTCAAATGAAAGCTAGTTAAAAATAAAAGATAATGTGAAAAAAAGCTTTTTAAAAAAACCTAAACGCAAACTAACAATCTACCAACATGGTTTCAACGCAAAAGCTGGTTTTTTCGTAGAAAAAAAAGTTTTTTTCGTATAAGTCCTTGTTTTATATTGACAAAAGGTATAGACCCTTTCTACATTTGGCACACTCTGAGGATTTTTTCTGGAGTTATTGCCAAAGTAGCTCAACTGGTAGAGCAGCTGATTTGTAATCAGCCGGTTGTAGGTTCGAGTCCTATCTTTGGCTTTAAAGGGTAGGTGCCCGAGTGGTTAAAGGGGGCGGACTGTAAATCCGCTGACTATCGTCTACAGTGGTTCGAAACCACTCCTACCCAGATTTATTTTTGCCAGTATTGGCAAAAATGCCCAGGTAGCTCAGTGGTAGAGCACTTCCTTGGTAAGGACGAGGTCTCGGGTTCAATTCCCGATCTGGGCTTCATTTATTCGGAGGCTAACATGGCAAAAGAAAAATTTGATCGCAGCAAACCCCACTGCAACATAGGCACCATCGGTCATGTGGACCATGGTAAAACAACGCTCACTGCAGCAATTGCAACCACTTTGGCCGCCAAAGGTCTTGCCGCTGCAAAGAAATACGATGAAATTGACAATGCACCCGAAGAAAAAACTCGTGGTATTACCATTAACACTTCTCATTTAGAGTACACCACTGCCAATCGTCACTACGCTCATGTGGATTGCCCAGGTCACGCCGACTATGTTAAAAACATGGTGACAGGTGCCGCTCAAATGGATGGAGCTATTTTAGTAGTAGCTGCAACAGATGGCCCTATGCCTCAAACTCGTGAGCATATTCTATTAGCTCACCAAGTAGGTGTTCCAAAAATTGTTGTATTTATGAATAAAGAAGACATGGTCGATGATCCAGAATTGATCGAATTAGTAGAAATGGATATCCGTGAACTTCTCAGTCAATATAATTTTGATGGCGACAACACTCCTATCATCACTGGTTCAGCTCTTAAAGCCCTCGAAGGCGATGCCGATGCTCAAGAAAAAGTGATGGCATTGATGGATGCTTGTGATAGTTATATCCCTCTTCCAGAGCGCGATGTAGATAAGCCATTCTTGATGCCCGTCGAAGATGTTTTCACTATTACCGGTCGTGGAACCGTGGCTACCGGCCGTATTGAAACTGGTGTCGTCAAAGTGAACGACAAAGTCGAACGCGTAGGTTTCGGAGCTACCGAAGAGTATGTGGTGACTGGTGTAGAGATGTTCCGCAAGCTTCTCGACGATGCTCAAGCTGGTGACAATGTGGGTCTTTTACTTCGCGGTGCCGATAAAAAAGACATTAGTCGTGGTCAAGTGCTTGCAGCACCTAACTCAATTAAGCCACATGCTAAGTTCAAAGCCGAAGTTTATGTTTTAACAAAAGAAGAAGGTGGTCGCCATACTCCATTTATGAATGGTTATCGTCCACAATTTTATTTCCGCACCACCGATGTCACTGGCTCCATTCAGCTACCAGAAGGTATTGAAATGGTCACTCCAGGTGATACCGTAACCATTACTGTAGAGCTCATCGCTCCTATCGCCATGGACAAGCAACTCCGCTTTGCTATCCGTGAAGGTGGACGAACTGTTGGTGCTGGTTCCGTAACAGAAATTCTTAATTAAGAGAGTATATATAAATGGAAACAGAACGCATTCGTATTCGCTTAAAATCTTTTGATCATCGTATGATAGATCGATCAGCTCAAGACATAGTGAATACAGCAAAAAATACTGGGGCTCGCATAGCGGGACCCATCCCTCTTCCAACAAAGATTCAAAAATATACGGTCCTTCGTTCTCCTCATGTCAACAAAACCTCTCGAGAACAATTTGAGTCTCGTACACACAAAAGGTTGATTGATATTTTGGAAGCAACTCCGCAAACAGTTGATTCTCTAATGAAACTAGATTTGCCCGCGGGCGTCGAAGTCGATATCAAGGTTTAATACAATGAACGGAATTCTTGCGAAAAAGTTGGGAATGACTCAAGTGTTCACGGAACAGGGCGAAAGCGTTCCTGTGACTGTCCTCGAGGCCGGTCCGTGTGTAGTTGTTTCTCACAAAACAATAGATAAAGAAGGCTATAAAGCTGTGCAAGTTGGTTTTGGCTTAAAAAAAGAAAGTCGATCCAATAAGGCAGAAATGGGCCATTTTAATAAAGCTGGTGTGTCTCCTCGAGAGCATTTAGCGGAATTTGATGTGGTGGATTTAGATGCTTGGCCTGTGGGTAAAGAGTTTGGTGCAGCTGACTTTGCAGATGTAAAGCAAGTCAATGTATCTGGAATTTCTAAAGGTCGTGGGTTTGCGGGTACAATCAAACGCCATAACTTCCATAGTGGTCCTCGTTCTCATGGCACACATAATATGCGTGAACCAGGTAGTATATCCGCTAATAGTTATTCAGGTCGAGTGTTTCCTGGCAAAAAGATGGCGGGGCAATATGGTAATAAAAAGGTGACCGTAAAGCACTTGCAGGTAATAAAAGTGGACGGCGAAAAAAACTTGATTTTTGTTCGTGGTGCTGTACCTGGTCCTAAAAACGGCGTTATCGTGGTGAGGAAAGACTAATGGCAACAGCAAAATATTATGCCGCGAATGGTGAGTTTCAAAATGAAATGGATCTTCCAGAAATCTTTGATGCGGCAGTGAATAAAGTATGTATGTATTTGCATATCAAAGCGATTCTTAATAATCGTCGTCAAGGAACAGCACACACCAAATCTCGTTCAGAGGTGAGTGGTACTGGTGCTAAACCGTGGAAGCAAAAAGGTACTGGTCGTGCAAGAGCGGGTACAAATACTTCTCCTATTTGGGTTCGAGGTAATAAGGCTCATGGACCAAAAGCACACAATTACTTTGAAAAAGTCAATAAAAAAGTAAAAAGAATTGCTTTTCGTTCTGCCTTAACTACAAAAGCCCTTGAAGGTAAAGTTTTAGTTTTTGAATCTCTGGCTTTTGAGCAACCAAAAACAAAAGATTTCTTAGACATTATGCTTAAATCGGGTATTGAGCAAAGAAACGCTTTGTTGATAGTGAGTGAAAAAGACACTAACTTGGGTGTATCATCTGCTAATATTCCATGGGTACGCGTCGCTCGTCATAACGATGTAAATACTTATGATTTAATTCGTGCAAATAATTTAGTTATTTCTAAAGCAGCTTTGAGTGAACTTGCTGGAGGTTCCAGATGAAAGAAATACATCAAATTTTGATAACACCTCATATTACAGAAGACACCACTCGAAACATGATCAATCCTAGAACAGGTGTTCGTCAATATGTTTTTAAAGTGGCAAAAGATGCTAAAAAAATAGATATCAAAAGAGCGATCGAATCTCGCTTCGATGTTAAAGTGGATACAATAAACACTTTAATCAATCGTGGAAAAATTAAACGAGTCCGTGTTGCTGCTGGTAAAAGAGCAAATTGGAAAAAAGCCTATATCACTTTAAAAGCTGGCCACCAAATTGCCGAATTTGAAGGAGTTTAACCATGGGTCTTAAATCTTATAGGCCAACTACCCCGACTTTGCGTTATAAGCAAATCAGCGATAAAAAAGAACTTACTGCTGATAAACCTTATAAACCTTTAACTACTGGTATTAAGCGTAGTTCTGGTCGTAGCAATGCTGGTGAAATCACTTCCCGTCGTCGCGGTGGTGGGCATAAAAAAGTGTATCGTATCATTGATTTTAAGCGAAATGAGCAAAATGCTTCATGCGTAGTGGAAACCATTGAATATGATCCAAATCGTACTGCTCGTATTGCACTTGTAAAATACGAAAACGGTAGTCGTCAGTATATAATAGCTCCAAACGATATTAAAGTAGGTGATGTTCTAAATGCAGGAGATAAAGCATCAAATCGTCCTGGAAATGCCTTACCTATTAAAAATATTCCTTTGAACAGTATTATTCATAATGTAGAATTGAAGCCAGGAAAAGGAGCTCAAATTGCTCGTTCTGCAGGAGCCTCCGCAGAACTCGTGGCCAAAGATGAGAAATACTGTCAAATCCGTCTTCCAAGTGGAGAAATTCGCTTGATATTAGGCGAATGCTTGGCTGTTATAGGCCAAGTTTCTAATGTTGATCACATGAATGAAACTTCTGGTTCAGCAGGTCGCAGTCGTTGGCTTGGCAAGCGCCCCTCAGTTCGAGGTGTGGCTATGAACCCAGTAGATCACCCTCTTGGTGGTGGTGAAGGGCGTACTTCTGGTGGTCGTCATCCATGTTCTCCTTGGGGCAAAAGTGCCAAGGGTGCTAAAACTCGTAACAATAAGCGTACAGATCAATTCATTGTGCGTCGTCGTCAGAAGAAGAGGGCTTAATTCATGTCAAGATCCCTTAAAAAAGGTGCTTTTGTAGATTCTCATGTCTTAACAAAGGCTCAAGCTATGTTAAAATCAGAACGCAAACAAGCTATAAAAACTTGGTCTCGTCGTTCTACCATTACTCCAGATATGATCGGTTTAAATTTTTCTGTGTACAATGGAAAGCAATTTATTCCAGTCTATGTTACTGAAAACATGGTCGGTCATAAACTTGGAGAGTTTGCTCCAACGCGTACTTTCCGTAGTCACCGTAAAGACGAAAAGGCCGGAGGAAGAAAATAATGCAAGCAACAGCAAAAGTTAAAAATGTGCGTTATGGCGTGCGTAAACTCCGCCAGGTTGTGGACCTAATGCGCGGAAAATCAGTAGAAGAAGCGTTTGCTATGCTTTCCATATTAAACACTCAGAAGAAAGGTGCTGTGATAGTTGAAAATGCACTTAAATCTGCGGTAGCTAACTACAAACAAAAATCTCCAGCTGCTGTGAGCGTTGATGATTTAGTCATCAAGAGCATTTCAGCTGATGGTGCTACCATTATGAAACGCATTCGCCCTCGTTCTCAAGGCCGTGCTTATCGTATAGAAAAGCCAACTTCCCACTTGACCATCGTCGTATCTAGCGGCGTCGATAAGGAGTAAACTATGGGTCAAAAAACACATCCATATGGTCTTCGCCTTGGTGTCATAAATGGGTGGCACTCTAAATGGTATGCAGAAGACAATTTCGCAGATCTTCTTTACGAAGATGTTATTCTTCGTCGTTATTTGATGAAACGATTTGAACACGCATCTATTTCAAAAATAGCTATCGAACGCACAGTTAAAAAAGTAAATGTGAATCTTTTTACTGCACGCCCAGGTGTGGTTATCGGTAAAAGAGGAGAAGAGCTTTCTCGATTAAAAGGGGAGCTTCAATTTTTAACTGGTAAAGAAATTTACATTAGTGTTCATGAAGTCAAAAGACCAGAAACCGATGCAAAACTAGTAGCAGAAAATATTGCAAGGCAACTTGAAAAGCGAGTTTCATTTCGTAGAGCAATGAAACGAGCAATACAAACCGCCATGCGCTTGGGTGTCGAAGGCATTAAGGTGCAAGTTGGTGGTCGTTTAGGTGGGGCAGAAATTGCTCGTGTAGAAAAATATGCTGAAGGTCGAGTACCATTACACACACTTCGTGCAGACATTGATTACGCCACCGCTACTGCCAAAACTATGTATGGGGCCATTGGTGTAAAAGTCTGGGTGATGCATGGTGAAAAAATAGGTAAAGATGTTTTTTCAGACACTAAGAGAGAGAAGTAATTATGCTAAGTCCTAAAAAAACAAAATATCGTAAAATGATGAAAGGCCGCATGAAGGGCAAAGCAACAAGTGGTAACTATATTGCATTTGGAACTATTGGTTTACAAGCTCTTGAAAGTTGCTGGCTAACTGCTCGTCAAATTGAAGCTGCTCGTATTGCTATGACTCGTAAAATCAAACGCGGTGGTCGTGTTTGGATCCGAGTTTTTCCAGATAAGCCAGTTTCAAAGCACCCTGCAGAAGCTCGTATGGGTAAAGGTAAAGGTGCAGTAGAATATTGGGCTGCAGTTGTTTTACCTGGTCGTATTATATTTGAAATGGGTGGAGTTGACAAAGCTCTTGCTGTTGAAGCATTAGAAATAGCAGCTCAAAAACTTCCACTTAAAGTTAAAATTGTTGAGGCTTCGGAGATCTAATGAAAGCTCGTGAACTTAAAGAAATGGGAACAGAACAGCTTCAAGAAACATTGTCTAAGCTAAATCTTGATCTTTTCAATTACCGTCTCACTGCTAAAACTGGCAGTTTAGATAATCCTTCTGCGATTCGTGCAACTCGTAAAAGTATTGCTCGCATCAAGACCATCCTCACTGAAAGAGCCAAGGCTAGGCTGGCAGGAGCACAATAATGGATAGAAATTCACGCAAGGTTAGGCAAGGAATTGTTTTTTCCTCTAAAATGGACAAAACAATTACAGTTGTGGTTGAAAACCGTAAACGCCACCCTATGTACAATAAAATCATGACAACCACTAAAAAGCTCAAAGCACACGATGAAAACAATGAATCGAGTGAGGGAGATGTAGTAGAAATCATGGAAACCCGTCCTCTTTCTGCAACAAAGCGTTGGTCTTTGGTGCGGATTATAGAGAAGAAAAAATAATCCCTTTGGAGTAAGGCGAATATGATTCAAGAAGAAACAAGACTAATCGTGGCAGACAATAGTGGTGCCAAGGAAGTCGCCTGCATCCGAGTTTTGGGTGGAACAGGTCGTAAATATGCAAGTATTGGCGATGTGATTAAAGTATCTGTTAAAAACACGATACCCCAGAGCAAGGTGAAGAAAGGTTCCGTCCTTGACGCTGTTATAGTGCGCACACGAAAAGAAATCAACCGTAAAGATGGTTCGTTGATTCGATTTTCGGACAATGCAGTGGTTCTAATCAACAAAGATGGTGAACCTCGTGGAACTCGCGTTTTTGGTCCCGTTGCTCGTGAGCTTCGTGATAAAAAATACATGAAAATAATTTCTCTTGCCCCAGAGGTCCTTTAATGTCAAATATTCGAAAAGACGACCATGTCAAAGTAATCACTGGTGCTTACAAGGGTAAAACTGGGAATGTGATTAGTTTAGACAAAAAAAATAAAAAAGTGACAGTCAGTGGTGTAAATGTTCGTAAGCGTCATGAAAAGCCCAGTCAAACCAACCAAACTGGTGGTATTATTGATAAGGAAATGCCTATAGCAATTTCTAATGTGATGCTTCTTGAGGGAAGTACTCCTGTTCGCACTCGTCGAATCCATGAAAAAGGGAAACCAAGCGTTCGAGTCAGTGTTAAAACCGGAAAGGAAATCTAAGGGTAAATAAATGACTAATATGCAAACCTTTTATAAAGAAAAAGCGGTCCCTCAGTTGATGGAGCGTTTCGGTTATAAAAATGTGATGCAAGCTCCTCGCCTAGAAAAGATTGTGATCAACATGGGCGTTGGTGAAGCCACACAAAACCGAAAAATTTTAGATGAAGCTGTAGAAACCTTGTCTCTGATCGCAGGGCAAAAAGCCGTGATTACCAAAGCAAAAAAACCTATTTCTAACTTCAAATTAAGAGAAGGCATGGGAATTGGCTGTAAAGTGACGCTTCATGGCGATATCATGTGGGAATTTCTATATCGTTTTGTTAATATTTCATTGCCTCGTGTTAGAGACTTTCGTGGTCTAGCTCGCCGGGGTTTTGATGGTCGTGGTAACTATACTCTAGGTATCAAAGATCAAACAATTTTTGTTGAAGTGAATGTCGAAAAAGTCACGAAGACTCTTGGCATGGACATTTCTTTTGTAACATCTGCTAAGACTGATGATGAAGGTCGAGCCCTTCTCGAAACTCTTGGGCTTCCCTACAGGAAATAAGGTAATACCATGGCTAGTAGAAGATTAATAGAAAAATGTAAACGAACCCCGAAATTTACTGTTCGTGGTTATAATCGTTGCAAGTGTTGTGGCAGACCACACGCTTATATGCGCCGTTTTGGCCTTTGTCGTATTTGCTTTCGCGAAATGGCTCTCGCTGGCGAAATCCCTGGCATCACTAAATCATCTTGGTAAGGAGAGTATATAGATGGCAATGACAGATCCTATAGCCGATATGCTCACTCGAGTTCGCAATGCTGCTAAAGCAAAATTGCCCGTTGTGGATATCCCTGCGAGTAACTTCAAACGCGAAATCGCTCAAGTGTTGCAAGAAAAAGGTTTTATTAAAAAATTCGTCGTTATAGATGACGGTAAGCAAGGCATATTAAAAGTGTTGCTCCGTTATACAAACGGCACTCCAGCTATCCAAGCTATTCATCGTGTAAGTCGCCCTGGCCTCCGTCATTATGTCGATGCGGTCAACCTTCCACGCGTTCGTAATGGACTTGGTTATGCTATCATCTCCACTTCTAAGGGTGTAATGACAGACCACGAGGCTCGTAAAGAGAATCTAGGTGGCGAAGTTGTTGCATATATCTGGTGAGGTAAAGATGTCTCGTATTGGAAAAGAACTAATAACAATCCCAAGCGATGTAAAAGTACTTGTCGATGGTAAAAATATACACGTAGAAGGTCCAAAAGGAAAATTAAGTGCAGTGATTCATGATCTGATTTCAGTGAGTGTAAACGACAATGCAATTAGTTTTTCAAGACCCGACGATTTAAAGTTTTCTCGTGCTATTCATGGAACAACTCGTTCTTTAGTGAACAATATGGTCGAAGGAGTCACTAAAGGTTTCCAAAAAACATTGGAAATAGTTGGTGTCGGTTATCGTGTTGAGCAAAAAGGAGAAGACTTGAACCTTGTCCTTGGATTTTCTCACCCGGTAATTTATAAAGCTCCAGAAGGTGTGACTTTAAAAGCTCTCGATTCTTTGAAAATTTCTATAGAAGGTATCGATAAACAAAAAGTTGGCCAAGCTGCTGCAGAAATCCGTAAATATCGTCGCCCAGAACCTTATAAAGGAAAGGGTATTAAATACGCTGGCGAAATTATTCGTCGTAAGCAAGGTAAAAAGACAGGTAAATAAGGTAAGATTATGACTGCTATTGCAAAAAAAAGAATAATATCTAGAAAAGCCCGTCAAAGCCGTATTCGTAAAACGGTAATAGGGACACCGGAGCGACCTCGTTTAGCGGTTCGTCGTTCACTCACTAGTATGGTGGCTCAAATAATAGACGATCAAAACAATAAATCTTTAGTACAAGTGACTACAACATCTAAAGATTTTCAGTCTAAACACGGAAAACTCACTAAAACTGAACAAAGCAAGCAGTTAGGAGTTTTGTTAGCCGAACAAGCAAAGGCTAAAGGTATAGAGACGGTTGTATTTGATCGTGGTGGTTACATTTATCATGGCCGTGTTCAAGCACTCGCAGAAAGCGTGCGTGAAAACGGTATTCAATTCTAAGAGGTACACTTTGGAACGAGATACTCAAGTTATAGAATTTGAAGATCGGGTGGTTCATATCAACCGTTGTGCCAAGGTAGTGAAAGGTGGAAGACGCTTTTCTTTTAGTGCCTTGGTTGTTGTTGGAAACAAAAACGGTAAGATTGGCTACGGTCTTGGAAAAGCAAAAGAAGTGGCAGAAGCGATTCGTAAAGGAACCGAAGCTGCTCATCGTAATTTAACCGAAGTGAGTCTATTAGATGAAACTATTCCTCACGATATCGAAGTTAAATTTGGAGCAACTCGTCTTTTATTGATGCCTGCTGCTCCAGGTACAGGTGTTATCGCAGGAGCAGCAGCTCGTGCGGTGCTTGAACTTGCTGGTGTTCGTAATATACTTACAAAAGTGCATGGTTCTTCTAACCCTAGTACAGTAGTTAAAGCTTGTATCGAAGGACTCACTTCTCAAAAGAATAAACAAGACTACGCTGCATTGCGTGGCGTCAACGCTTAAGGCTAATGCAATGAAAAAAGTTCGTATAACTCAAATTAAAAGTGCTATCCGCGTTTTGCCCGAACATAGGGCAAATTTAGCGGCTCTAGGATTAACCGGTGTCAACAAAACAAGAGAACACAATTTGACTCCTGCTATTCAAGGAATGATTAATCGTGTCAATCATTTGATCCAGGTGGAGGAGATTTAAAATGCAATTAAATACACTAAATCCAGGCAAAGCAAAAACGACTAAACGGAAACGAATTGGTCGAGGTGCAGCCTCTGGCTGGGGAACAACTGCTGGTCGAGGTCAAAAAGGTGCTGGAGCAAGAAAAAGTGCTGGAGCAGGTCGAATTCGCTTTGAAGGTGGACAAACTCCATTGCAACGCCGTCTTCCAAAACGAGGTTTTAAATCTCGATTTGTTAAAGATGTTCAAATAGTGAACTTAAAAAAATTAGCTGCATCTAGTGCTGTAGATTTTGACGCTAAAGTTTTAGTGGATTTAGGGATGGTTAAATCTGTAAACAGTCCTATTAAAATCCTTGCTTTTGGAACTATAGATAAAGCGATAACTGTAAAAGTAAATAGCATTAGTGAGAAAGCAAAAGCTGCCATCGAAGCTGCTGGTGGCAAAGTCGAGATTGTCTAATGGAAGCACTAAAAAAAGCATTTGATGCGTTTGCCAATGCATTTAAGATAGAAGATCTTCGTAAAAAAATTCTTTTTACACTAGGTATTTTAATTATTTACCGTATTGGCTCTCATATCACAATACCAGGGGTAGATTCTTCTATTTTAGGAGAGTATTTCCGAAATAACAACAGTTTTTTTGGTTTATATGACTCTTTTACTGGTGGTGCTTTTGCAAAGGCAACTGTTTTTGCTTTGGGTATTATGCCCTATATCACAGCAAGTATTATTTTTCAGCTAATGGGTTCTGTAATTCCAGCCATTCAAGTCCTTCAAAAAGAAGGTCAAGAGGGTCGAGCCAAAATCAATCAATACACTCGATACTTTACCGTCATTTTAGCCGCATTGCAAGGCTGGGGTGTGTCGGTTTGGTTGTCTTCTTTAAAGGTAACCACAGCGAGTGGAGCAGGCGTTTCTGTCTTGTTAGATGATTTTGCTTCAGGAGCTGGGAACCTTGGCTTTAGATTTTTAGCAACTCTTACTTTTACCACAGGGACAATCTTTGTGATGTACCTAGGAGAACAAATTACTTCTCGTGGTATTGGTAATGGTATTTCTTTGATTATTTTCGCCGGTATCGTGGGTAGTCTTCCAAGAGCTATCCTTGGTGAACTAGAAATGTTGAAAGAAGGTATTCAGCCTCTTGCCATAGAGATATTTATCTTGGCATTAGTGGTTGCAATTATTGGATTCATCGTTTTTGTTGAACAAGCGAACCGTCGCATTCCGCTCCAGAGTCCTCGCCGAGTGGTCGGGCGTAAAGTGATGGCGGGTCAATCTAGCTTTTTACCTTTTAAGGTGAATACTGCTGGTGTGATTCCCGTTATTTTTGCCTCATCCATTATGTTTGTGCCTGCGATGGCAGCATCGTGGTTTCCAAACTTCAGCTGGGCTCAATCCTTTGCAGTGGCATTTATGCCCGGTCACATTACCTATAGCGTGATTTTTGCTGCTCTGATTATTTTCTTCACCTACTTTTATACAGCGATTCAATTTAACCCAAATGATATTGCTGATAATCTTAAAAAGTCTGGTGGGTTTATTCCAGGGATACGCCCAGGTAAAAAGACTGCAGAGTATATAGACCACATTTTGACTCGTATTTCATTGCCAGGATCTATCTTTTTGGCTTTGATTAGTGTTGGTCCTCTTCATTTAAAAGACGCTTTGAATATGTCTTTCTATATTGGGGGCACCTCGGTCTTAATCGTGGTTGGTGTTGCTCTTGACACTCTTCGACAACTCGAAGCTCAATTGCATACTAAAAATTATGAAGGTTTCTTAAAACGAGGCCGCATTCGCGGCAGGGCGGTATCTTAATGGCTAAAGAAGAAGGCATACAAGTCGAAGGTAAGGTACTCGAGGCTCTTCGAGATGCGACTTTTCGAGTTGGTCTTGAGAATGGTCACGAGATTCTTGCACATGTTTCAGGAAAAATGCGAAGACATTTCATCAGGATTTTACCTGATGATAAAGTTTTAGTTGAGTTGTCCCCCTATGATTTAACTAGAGGGCGAATTACTTACCGTTACAAGTAATAGGTAAAAAAGAAGGTAACCTATGAAAATCAAAGCTTCCATCAAACCAAGATGTGAAAATTGTAAAATTATCAGACGCAAAGGTATTTTGCGTATAATTTGTTCCAAAAACCCACGCCACAAGCAGAAACAAGGATAGGAGTTATCTATGGCACGAATTGCTGGTGTTGACTTACCAAGAAATAAAACAGTAGAATATGGACTAACTGCCATTTATGGTGTTGGTTTATTTACTTCTCGCAAGTTATGTTCAGAGCTTGGTATAGACAAAGAAAAAAAATGTGATGATCTGACAAGTGAAGAATTAGGTAAAATTCGACACCTCCTTGAAGATGAATATTCTGTTGAAGGACAGCTTCGCACTGAAGTGAATTTAAATATTAGGCGTTTGCAAGAAATAGGAAGCTATCGTGGTTTAAGACACCGTCGTGGCTTGCCTGTTCGTGGACAACGCTCTCGTACTAACGCACGCACAAGAAAAGGCCCTAAGAAAACAGTGGCCAATAAGAAGAAGTAAGGAGTTCCGTCGTGGCTGAAGAATTAACAGAAAACACAGCTACAACTGATACAGTTGTTCCTGAAGAAATTAAAGTTAAAAAAGGTAAAAAACGAGCAGACATTCAAGGTATTGCTTGTGTAAATGCATCTTTTAACAATACTATCATCTCTATCACTGATGCTCGTGGTAATGTGGTGGCTTGGAGTTCACCTGGTAACTCTGGTTTTAAGGGTTCTAGAAAGAGTACTCCTTTTGCAGCTCAATTAGCTGCAGAGTCTGCTGCTCGTAAAGCATTAGAGCTAGGTATGCGTAAGGTAGATGTTCGAGTAAAAGGTGCCGGCGGTGGTCGAGAATCTGCCGTTCGAGCACTTAAAAATACTGGACTAGATGTATTATCTATTCGTGATGTGACAGGCATACCGCACAATGGTTGTCGTCCTAAAAAGAAAAGAAGAATTTAACTAAGTGAGGTATCGCCAATGATGTGGAAATCGCTTCAGATGCCGCGTAGCTTTGAAAAAGTAGATGCTACCGATAATGGCTACTATGCAAAATTTGTTATAGAAGCTCTTGAGAGAGGTTGGGGTATTACTCTAGGTAATGCCTTACGCCGTACTCTTTTGTCCTCTTTGCAGGGGGCGGCAATTGTTTCTGTAAAAATAGATGGGGTAGATAAAGAATTTACTTCTATTCAAGGCATTAAAGAAGATGTCACCGATATCATTTTAAACCTAAAACAGATTCGCGTGAAGTTGTTATCTGATCACGATGAAGTGCTTCGTTTGGATATGTCTGGAGACGGTATTATTACTGCAGCAGATATCGAAGAAAATCCTAATGTTGTTATTTTAACGCCAGATGTTCATATTGCAACATTGGCTGGCAACGCATCACTTAGCATGGAGATGAAAGTTTCTTCTGGACGAGGTTTTGTGACCGCAGAAGAGCTTAAAAATCCAGACGCACCCATAGGTGAAATTGCTATAGACGCAAACTTTAATCCAGTATTAAAAGTTTCGATGGATATAAACGATACCCGTGTTGGGCAAAGAACGGATTTTAATCGTCTTGAATTGGGAATTGAAACAGATGGTTCTATAGATCCAGAAGATGCTCTTGCTTATGCAGCAAAACTTCTTGTTGATCATTTGGAAGTATTTATTAATTTCGAAGGGGATTTGGAATCTCCAGAAGAAAACGAACAAGATGAAGAGCGTATGCGGATTGCTTCTTTACTTCGCATGCGTGTAGATGAATTAGAGTTATCTGTTCGTTCTAGTAACTGCTTAAGAATGGCAACCATTCACACTATTGCAGATCTTGTTCGAAATAAAGAATCAGATATGCTTAAATACAAGAATTTCGGTCGAAAATCTTTAGTTGAGCTACAAGATGTTCTTACATCTATGGGGCTTCAATTCGGGATGGATGTCGATGATTATTTTAAGGATTAATATACATGAGACATGGCGTAAAGAATAAAAAATTAGGAGCAAATTCGCAGCACAAGCGAGCAGTTCTTCGCAACCTTTCGACTTCGATTTTAGAAAAAGGTTTAGCAGAAGAGCAAAAAGAAAGATACATTCGTACTACTTTGCATAAAGCAAAAATGGTTCGTAGTTCTGTGGAACGATTGATTACTTATGCAAAAAAAGGTGATCTTTCTGCTCGTCGTGAAGCTGCAAAATTTGTCAAAGATCCAGTAGTCCTTCAAGAACTTTTCAATGTGATTGGACCTCGATATGCAAATCGAAACGGAGGTTATACTCGTGTTTTGAAACTAGGGCCTAATCGTCCTGGAGATGCAGCTGAGATGGCTTTGATTGGTTTGGTCGAAGATGATATTGCAGAAAAACCAAAAAAAGCAGAAGTTACTAAAGAGGATACAAAGCCAATCGACATGGTCGAAGGCGCTGCAAAAAAAGCAGAGTAACAATTGAGATTAAAAAGTCAGTCTACACTGACTTTTTTGTTTTAAGGGTGAAATCTCTGTTTTAGATTTCCTCTAGCTTTTAATAATTGTTTTTAATTTAGTAACACTAAAAACGAGTCCACTTAAACCGCACGCAGCATCACTTCGATAGGCTCAATGTATAGTCATTGTGAGGGCTTTGCTCGGGGGAATCTACGCGATATAGAAGTAGGAAGTGGGAAGTTAAAAGCTGTGAGCTTTTGCAAGCGAGTTTTTTTGGTTCGCATCCTCTCTTTCTGGCATCCATTTCGGATAACATCTCTAATACACATTCTCGCCTTTTCTTCTCCCTTTCCGTCACTGCGAGGACTTTGCTCGTGGGAATTCATGCGAAAATTGTGCCAGAAATGTGCTGGGATGCGTGTTCGAAATGGGAGGTGAAACAGTGAAAAGTGAATTTCTTTCTTAAAGTGTAAGGCGGTGTTGTGCGAAAATTGTGCCAGAAATGTGCTGGGATGCGTGATTGAGATGAGAGGTGAAACTATGTATCAAGAATGTATCGTTATGGGGCTTTGCTCGTGGGAATC
>FZPS01000099.1_pt271 | contig 37592 bp, 40 predicted proteins | sample 1817821 | NCBI WGS metagenome assembly FZPS01 (sample SAMEA104158645, study PRJEB21678) | metagenome | place: Germany | collected 2015-04-21 | reverse complement strand
TTAAGTCCCCCTTTTCTAAAGGGGGATTTAGGGGGATTTTACCTTCTCCGGCCTGATAATGACTGCCGGGATTAATAGCCCTTTAAATCCCCTCCAGCCCCCCTTTTTCAAAGGGGGGAGTAAAGATTCCCTTTGCAAAGGGGAAACTGTGCCCTTTTCAAAGCCTTTAAGTCCCCCTTTTCTAAAGGGGGATTTAGGGGGATTTTACCTTCTCCGGCCTGATAACCACTGCCGGGATTAATAGCCCTTTAAATCCCCCCCCGGCCCCCCTTTTCCAAAGGGGGGAGCAAATTTCCCTTTTGCAAAGGATGAGTCCTAAATCCCCCCGGCCGCCCTTTTGAAAAGGGGTATAGGTTGTGCTCCTGCAAAGGGGGGAGTCTGTGTCCTCTTCAAAATTGGGAGTTTGGGAAAACGGGGGCAGGGAGCATGTCCGCTGCCCCCGCAGTGATTCCCATAACCTTTTCCATTGAGGCAAAGTCACAGTCCTTTTGACTCTATTACGGTTCTACTGGTTCTTCATCTGTCCAGGAACCATTCCTGAACCATACTCCCCAGGCATCGCCGGAAGCGTCATGAGAGGACTGGATTGCCGCAAAAAGGGTGCTCATCTTGTAGACCTTACCCTGATAGCTGTTGTCCGTTAACGGGCCGTCTAAGCACACCCTTATTGTTAAAGTTACTGATGTTTCTGGATCGATAATTCCTTGGTAATAATAATAGTCTCCCACCCTTTGCCAATCTTCACTTAAAACAGTGATAGTAACGACATCGATTAAATTGCCCTCTTCGTCTACTGGGGTAGTTGGGATCCAAGGTATTTCCCCGCCAGGCTCGTACCATTGACCGACTAGACCCGCCAAGGCGTTGGTGCGGATAAAAATACGCTTAGAACCTGTATTTGTGATTGTAAATTCTTTCACCGCACAGTCTCCCGGGTTCCAGTTGTCCATTGTATCAGCACCTGAAATGATTTCTTCGTCAGCTTCGATTAACACGGTTCCGGCGGTAAAAACGTTTTCGATTGCCTCTGTTTCAAAGGTGAACCAGGCCAGGGTGCCGCCGGCGATAGCGGCGAGAGCCATGCCGATGACCAGCAGGCTGGTAAAGATTTTGCGGTTCATCTTTTCTTCCTCCTTGTTCTTTTTTGCTTTCGGAAGCCGGAGGCCCATCTTCAAAAGGGTTCCGGCATTGCGTCCGCCTTTAACGGCAGGTCCCTCTTTATCTGATCACCAACCTTTCATTTATGCTCTTGCTCCCTGCTATCACGTCCTCCCAACCTTTTAAGAATTTTCAGGTTTCAACATAAACCTGCTTGCCTATAAACACCTCGCTGCACAAATAGTTGCGTTTTTTGCTTAAGCTGTTTTAGCCGGCGGCGATTCACATGGAGAAGCCCTGCCCCGTTCCCCTTTCCTCTCCTCTTCCGCCTCTCGCATATACTTGAAGATATTGCGTATCTCGAAAAGGATCACCAGGGTGCCGGGGATAAACACCAGAAAGATCAATCCCTGCCTGGTTTGCGCAAAGCCCATCAGGTAGCCTATATAGGGCAATGAGCCGTGCACCCGGCCGACTACGTTTTCCGCCGGCACCGGCTTGGGATCGTTGACGTTGTTGGCGTCACCGCGGGTGACAAATTTCAACCCTTCTTCATTTAGAACATCAACAACGCGATGAGTGGTCAGCATACCGCTGCCTTCACCACTGTAAGTAATGATATCTCCTTTTCGAATCTCTGCCGGGTCTTGCGGGCGGACAAAGACCACGCTCCCCGTATCAAAAGTGGGGCTCATGCTGCCGCTTAATACCATGTAGACGCGGTAGCCGAAAACCGAGGGGATCTCGCCGCTGAACTTGCTCTGAACCAGGAAAAATGCTGTCACCGCCATAAAGAGCACTATAAGTCCGAAGACATTGCCGGCTACCCTGATCACGGCGGCAAGAAGACCCTGCTTTAGCGGGGCATTTTTGCGGGGCAAAGGGTCTTCTTTTTCCGGCCTGGGGGCTTGTCCTTTTTTCGGCTTGTATAAAAGCCCTTTTTTAACGCGAAGGAGCAGTTCGGTGTCGGATGGAGGTCCGGTGATAAAATCATCAACCCCGGCTTCAAGCGCCTGCTCCAGCAGCTGCTGATCCTTGGATTCGGAAATAAGCAAAATATAAACCTGCGGGTTTTTTTCAATCAGGTGATCAACCATATCCAGGCAGTAGAGAGAATATCCGTCTGCCTGGAGGATGGCAATATCGGGGATAATCTTTTCGTTAACCTCCAGCAGAGTCAGCCCGGGCCGGCAGGCGGTAATTTCGCATGCGTCAATATTTTGGGAGAGCACTAATCTCTGGCGCTCCATGACTTCGCTCCGGTGGTTGATTAATAAGATTTTCAAGAATCCACCCGCTTCCATTAAATCTTCGGCCGGAAGCATGCTTAACCCGGCTTCTCTACTCTAAAATCTTGTTTTCTGCCGGTAAAATAAAGCAATACTGCTACTAGAGAATTATAGCTTTTGCCAGTTGCAGCTCAATTTTATAAATGGAATAAATTAACTTTGGAATGGAACAGAAGCTGGTTTGTATGGTATGGCAAATAAATAGCCTGTTACATGGCGGTGCTGCCGGCCTTCAGGGGCATGATCTTTTTATGTATAACAAGATCCTGAGAGGAGATGTTCTTCCGGAAGCTCTCTTCTATTCGCAAAAGCACCTTTCTAGCATTGGCAGCATCAACTGCCGGCAGAAGCAGCAAAAACTGGGCTTCATGCGAACGGCAGACGACATCTCCTTTGCGCAGGCTGCTTCGGAGAACCTGGGAAAGACACTCCATAGCCTCTTGCAGCCTCTCACGAGGCAGCCTTTGAAAATCCCGGCTGGTTATAGCCAGCAACCCCAGGCAAGCGCTCTGCCCGCTCCTATCCAGGCGCTTCTTTTCCAGCCGGTAAAAGTACTGAAAGAGCTCGGGATCGCAAAAAAATGCGCCCCTCGTGTTTTCGTGTTCTATTAAAAGCTTATGGATCAAATACAAATTTAAATTGTAGCTGCCCTCGTCTGCAGATTGGATGCGGCCGTAGAGCTGCCGCATCTCCGCGGAGGGCTTTAAACCCATTTCCCGGTAAAATGCAGCGGTAACCTCCTCATAATGACGGCGGGCCTGCCTGGTTTTTCCTTCTTCAATGAGCGCTTCCAGGTAATAGAGATGCAACTTTTGCTCAAAATATTCAATAGCCAGCGCATTTTGGCACAACTTAATGACCTCTGAAAAATTTCTGTTAGCCCGCAGCAGATCAGCCAGTTTGATTACATTCCTGATATAGAGTTGCTGATAGTAGTTGCGGGCAAGTATAACCCATTTCTGTCCGGAGCACTCGGGCAAATATTCTCCTAAGTATAATGACACTGCTTTTTGCAGCTTTTTAATTGCTGCGGTGGGATTTGTGTTGTAAAGCTCCTCTGCAGCAAGCGTATATCTCTCAAATTCATCCACATCCAGCCAGTAGGATCCGTTCTCCATCCAGCGGTAGCATCCCTGTGTATATACAATATTGGCGGAGAGGGCGGGAGCGGCAAATTCATCGGTAAAAAGGCGGCGCAGCCGGTGAATCAGAGAACGCACCGCCTGGTAGGGATTTTTATAGTACTCTCCGGGATATAAATTGTCTAGGATTTCTTCTGCCGTAAGCGCTTTGCCGCGGTTTGTGAGCAAAAATTGAAAAAGAGACCACACTTTTACGGCACGGACGGAGGCTCCGGTCAGCACCTTCCCGCCCCGTTTGACCAGGAACCGGCCCAGGGTGAATATTTCCACCATCTCCGGATCCCGGGGGGACCGGTATAAAACCTGATCATCGTTTATAATATGTATCATATATATAAATATTAGATATATTACCTGTTTTTCCTGCATAAACTTATTTTTGAATTTACTGGCTCTTGCCAGTATTGTTATTTTGGCAATGCGGATCTGCAATCAGTTAAATTTCATCAATATTTTGATTCCCCACGCCCCCTCATCCCGCGGGGATCCCGCAAAATCCCTCGTTGTTGTACAGGCGGCAGACAGGTTTAGAGATCCTTCGCTGCGCTAAGGATGGCATACTCTTATTTACTGCTCTGATTGTCTTTTTCTCTCGTTCTCATCCGCTATAGCTTTATACTTTTCATGCTCGCTGTTTGTCCGGCTAAAATAGTGCTCGCCGGAGCCGTCTTTTTTGGAGACAAAGTATTTATATTCGGTATTTTCAGGATAGAGTGCCGCCAAAATGGAAGCCTCGCCGGGAGCGCCAACTGGCCCCGGCGGCAGGCCAAAGTTAATATAAGTATTATACGGAGACGGAGTCTGCGTATCGGCGTAGGATAAGTTCTCCTTGCGTTCGGGTAAAATATACTGAACCGTAGCGCAGGCTTGCAGCTGCATATTTATACCCAGGCGATTATGGAAAACGCCGGCGATAAGCTTGCGCTCATGCTCGACTACTGCTTCACCTTCAATGATTGAGGCCAGGGTCAGCGCCTCATGCAAGGTCATCTCCAGCTCGGCACAGCGCCGCTGCAGGTCTTCATTGAAGATGGCTTCAAAACGGCGCAGCATAAGAGATATAATCTCTTCCTCTGTAGATCCGGCGGCAATCTCGTATGTATCCGGAAAGAGGTAGCCCTCGAGCACATATATCACCTGGGAATTCGCAGCCGGTTCCTGTAGAAATGGGAACCGCTCCAGGATATGCGGCGGCGGGCTTGCCGCCAGCTCCAGGAAACGCTCCCCATCGATCAGCCCGGCTTCGTCAAGGTGATGGGCGATCTCCTCGATAAAGTAGCCTTCGGGAATCGTAAACCAGTGCGTCTCCATGTCCACATCTCCGGAGGCAATCTTGGCGGCGATTTCAGGAAGGCTCATGGAGAGTTTTAGATCGTAAGAGCCGGCCATAAACTTCTGATCCAGCCGGTGGTAGCGGGCATAAATCCGGAAGAGCAGCGCGCTGCGGATAACACCTTTTTCGGCCAAAATGGAGGCGATCTTCCCGGTGCTAGCTCCCGGTGCGATCTCCACACGAACAGTCCCTTCGCCGACCGCCGCATCTACGGGCCGGAGCAAATAATTAATCCCGGCGGCGGCACAGAGTGCGCAGAGAATCAAAACAACAAAAAGCGCGCCGGAGATTAACAGGCCTTTTCTTACAACCATGCCGGCACCCCCGTTCCTCTTTAAGCTTTGTTTATTGGACAGAGTTAAAAGAGATCTTCGCCGTTTTCTTCTCCCGCTTCGTCCTCTTCTTCCAGTTCCTCCAGTGTATCCATCCGGGTTTCCCAAACCGCGGCAACGCGCTCCCATTCCGCTTCATCTTCCAACTCGACCAGAACCTCTTCACCGTTCTCGTCATCCAGTTCTACGCGAAAGATATAAACTTCTTCTTCATAGTCCAATTCAGATTCAGCTTCTTCCCCGTCATCTTCACTGTCATAGACCGGTAGCAGGACGACATAGCGCTTTTCCTCAACATGAAAGGCGTCGATTACTATGAAATCATGTGCATTGCCATCTTCGTCAGTCAAGGTTACCATGTTGTCTCTACTTGCGTTGTTTTCTTCCATCATCGGACATACGCTCCTTTTAAAGTTGATCGCGGCAGGCTGCCGCCGGGCCGGTCCCGCGGCCCTGTTGAGAAATGATTCCAATATGAGAACAGCAGCGAGCATATCCCTGACTTCTTTGCGGTCTTTCCGCCTGACCTTGCCGGCAATGAGGGTTTTCTCTGCCATCCTGGTAGTCAACCGTTCATCGACCAGCTCCACCGGAAGCCCGGTATGCTCCTCTATCGCTGCAGCAAACTTTTCAATTTTCTCCGCCGCTTCGCTGCGGTCTCCGGACATATGCAACGGCAGTCCGGCGACAATCCTGGCAACCCCATGTTCCCGGCAAATATCAGCCAGGCGATCCAGGGCTGCGGCCATGTCCTTGCAGTCAATTACTGCCAGGCCCTGGGCGGTGATGCCCAGAGGGTCGGATATAGCCACGCCAATCCTTTTGTGTCCAATATCCAGGCCAAGAATGCGCAAGTAATGCTCCTTTAATTTTCTTCTTCTTCAGCGTGCTCCAGGTAGCTGCGCATCAGCTCTTCGAGCAGTTCATCCCGCTCCACCTGCCTGATCAGGCTTCGCGCATTTAAGTGGTTCGTAATATAGGCCGGATCGCCTGATAAAAGATATCCTACCAGTTGGTTTAATGGATTATACCCTTTCTCTTTCAAAGCTGCGTAAACAGCCAGCAAGATCTTTTTGGCCTTGTTTTCACTTTCTTCAACATCCACGCGAAAAAGAACCGTTTTATCCTGCTGTTGATCCATCTTTTTCCCCTCCCCCATATTCTCCATGCGGGGTGCCGGCCCTGGCTGTTAGCTGCTCGCGCACCAGATTCTTAACTAGCTGCAGCGCCTGCGGCAAGGCAGCCGGGTCTTTGCCGCCGGCCTGGGCCATTCCTGGGCGGCCTCCTCCCCCGCCGCCAACCCGGCGGGCGACGGCAGAAATTATATTATTTGCCTGCAGGCCGCGCTTAACCAGGTCGCCTGTAACGGCGCCCACAAGCAGGACCTTTCCTTCATGGACCGCTCCCAAAACCGCGACAACCGAGGGGAGACTGCTTTTAATCAGGTCAGTCATCCCCCGCAGCTCCTCAAAATTATCAGCATTGACCGCAGCGCAAATTACGTTGACCCCTTCGACTACTTCCACCCCGGAGAGGAGTTCTTTCACCGTGTAGCCATGCAGCCTCTCTTTCAACTGGCGGTTAAGCCGCTCCAGTTCGCGATTGGCTTCGAGCAGCTCTTCTGCTTTCAGCGGAAGCTGCTCCGGGGAAACCTTCCAGATTAGGGCGAGCTCTTCGATCATGGAAGCGCCGGCGGTGGCATGGCGGTAAGCTTCCATCCCTGTAAGCGCCTCTATGCGGCGCATTCCCGAGCCAATCCCCTCTTCTGAGATGAGACGAAAGAGGCCGATTTCTCCCGTGGCATTTACATGGGTGCCTCCGCAAAGCTCCTTGCTGTAATTGCCTGCGCTGATCACCCTGACGGTATCCCGGTCATACTTTTCGGTAAAAAGGGCCACCGCACCGCACCGCCGGGCCTCGGAGAGGGTCATCTTCTCCGCTGTTACCGGTAAATTTTCCAAGACCATCCTGTTGACGGTCTCTTCAATACGCTGCCTCTCCTCCGGGGAAAGAGCTTTGAAGTGAGTGAAATCAAAGCGCAGCCGGTCGGGGCTGACCAGGGAGCCGGCCTGGTTCACATGCTCGCCCAGGATCTCTTTCAAGGCCCGGTGCAGCAGATGAGTTGCAGTATGGCTGCGGCAGATCCCGCGGCGGCGGATTCTTTCCACCCGGGCGGTGACGGGATCGCCGGTGGAAAGGCGCCCGCTTTGCACCTTCCCTTCGTGGACAATCTGTCCGGCCGGAGTGAAGAAAGCCCGGACAATGACGGCCCGCCCCTCTTTCGCTTCAATCACCCCGCTGTCTCCTATCTGCCCGCCCGCTTCGGCGTAAAAGGGAGTGCGGTTGAGAAAGATCTCCACGGAATCTCCTTCCGATGCTGTCTCCCGGACCTCTCCGTTCACCAGAAGCAGGCTGATTTCAGCTTCTTCCTCCAGGTGATCGTAGCCGGTAAATACCGTTTCCAGGTCCCCGGCCGCGGCGTAAGAAGATTCGCCGTTCCCGCCGCCTCCGGTGGCGGCGCGCGCCGCCCGGGCCCGTCTTTGCTGTTCGCTCAGATGCCGGTTGAAACTGTCGCGATCTACCGTCATGCCATGCTCGCATAAAATTTCTGCCGTGAGATCGAGAGGGAATCCGTAAGTATCATAAAGCTTAAAGGCCAGCTCGCCGGGCAGGCATTTCTGCTGTTTCTGCTTAAGCTCCTGAATGTAATCATCCAGGATGTCAATGCCCGTGGCCAGGGTCTCCTGGAAGCGTCTCTCTTCGGTCTCGATTACCTGCATGATGAATTCGCGGCGCTCCTTTAATTCGGGATAAACCGCCCCCATCATCCTTGCCAGCAGCGGCACCGCTCCCGCCAGAAAGCTGCCTTCAAGCCCGATCAACCGGCCGTGCCGCGCGGCGCGGCGGATAAGGCGGCGCAAAACATAACCCCGCCCTTCGTTGGAGGGCAGCACCCCGTCGGCAACCATGAAGGCAATGCCCCGCGAATGCTCGGTGACAATGCGCAGGGGTATTTCACCGCTGCTGCGGGCGTCTGCCGTTCCGGCAAGGCCGGCAAAATAATCAATCAGGGGCTTGAACAGGTCGGTATCGTAAAAAGAGCTCGCGCCCTGAAGCGCCGTGGCCAGGCGCTCCAGCCCGGCCCCTGTGTCAATATTTTTCTGCTTCAGAAGAGTCAACTCGCCGTCGGGCTCCCGGTTGAACTGGGTAAAGACAAGGTTCCAGATCTCCAGGTAACGGTCGCAGTCGCAGCCGGGAGTGCAGTTCTCATTGCCGCAGCCCGCTTCCGGACCCAGGTCGTAGTAGATTTCGGAGCAGGGGCCGCAGGGCCCTCCGGTACCGATCTCCCAAAAATTATCTTCTTTGCCCAGGTGGACTATCCGCTCCGCGGGGATGCCCATACGCTCCTGCCATATGTTGTAGGCTTCATCATCCTCCTGGTAGACGCTAACCCAGAGCTTTTCCGCAGGCAGGCGGAGCAATTCTCGGACAAACTCCCAGGCCCATTCAATGGCTTCTTCCTTAAAATAATCGCCAAAAGAGAAGTTGCCAAGCATTTCAAAAAAGGTGGCATGCCTGCCGGTATGTCCAACCCGCTCAATATCGGGAGTGCGCACGCATTTCTGGCAGGTGGCAATGCGGGTATGGGGCGGCTTTCTCTCGCCGCTGAAAAAAGGTTTCAACGGAGCCATGCCCGCACCGATGAGGAGCAGCGTAGGATCGTTGTGGGGGATCAAAGAAAAACTGGGCATCACCAGGTGCCCTTTGCCGGTAAAAAAATCTAGAAAGATAGAACGAATTTCGCTGCTTTGCATTCTCTCCAACCCCCTCGCAAGGTTAAGGCAATTATATCTTTCACCCATAGACATGTCAATAATGGGCGAGGCTGGAACCCCTCCCCCTACCTCTTTGTTTCGCCAGATTTGTAGGACAGCTCCCGCCCAAAAAGGCTTCTGCTTATAGCGCGGTATGGATGTTGTTTTCCGGTACGTTTGCGGGCGGCTCATGAGCCGCCCCTACAACTACACCTCTCATTTTTGCCTCTCAATTGCGCCAGAACATAAGAAGGTGCTTGCCCAAGATGCGCAGCACCAGCGCCGCCGGAACCGCCAGGATGAGGCCAATGAAGCCGAACAGCTTCCCGCCGAGCAGCAGGGCAAGAATTATGGTTAGCGGATGAAGGCGGGCGCTGCGGCCGATTACTACGGGCGCAATGAGCTGGTTCTCCACCTGCTGGATGATCACGATGAGAAGGACCGCTTTCAGGGAAAGCAGCGGTGAATCCAGAAAGGCAACCAGCCATACCGGTATGGCGCCGATAATGGGACCGATGAAGGGAATTAGGTTTGTAATGCCCATGACAATAGCCAGCACCAGGGGAAACCTGACTCCGAGAAATAGAAAACCGGCATAGGTCAGCCCGGCTACGGCAAAGCTGACCAGGAGGATCCCCCTGATAAAAGCGCCGAGAGCGATGTTGATCTCCTCTGCAGCAGCAGTAATTGAACGGCGGCTGCCCGGCGGAAAAAGGAATAGAAGCCTTTTTTTAAAAGAGGTCTCATCGCGTAAAAAATAATAAGTCAATACCGGAACAAGCAAAAAAATAATCGCGCTGCTGAACAGTGAAAGAACCATATTGTAAAAACGCTCCATCTGGACCGCAAGGGCGCCGCTCAAGGTGTCAATATTGTGATCAATGATCTCTCGGGTATTAGGCGGCAGGTTAAAACGCCGGTAGCCCTCTTCCATGCGGTGCAGTAATCTCTGCAGATCGGCGGCATAGGAGGGCAGTTGACGGGCCAACTCCTGGAGATCGTCAAGAAAAAGCGGCACCACCCTAACGCAGAAGATAAAGATAACGATGGCAAATACTATGTAGAGCACGGCGATGGCCACCGGGCGGGAGATACGCCGCCGCTCCATGCAGTTGACCAGGGGCGCCAGCAGGTAGGCGGCGATCAATGCAAAAAGAAAGGGCGACATTGCCGAAAAGAGAGCCTGCCGCACCTTGATAATCCATATAATAAGCAACACGATGAAAAGCCCGCCGATTAGCAGGAGCAGGCCTTGCTGCCAGGGTTTTAACCGGGATATTTTCTCTTTCACAAGCACCTTCTCCTAGGATTTATAAAGAGAAGCAAAAACCTCTTCCCTAAATTACCTCAACCCTGACTAATATATATTCCGCAGCCGGGTTGATAAAATACCGGTAGAAGAGGTTTTATATTGCTTGCTTATTTATGCTCCTGTTTCAGGGAAACCGGGATCAGAGAGCCGTCAGCTTCAACGTAAAACATGCACGCAGGGTGCTGCGGGTTGGCCTTAAACTCCATCAGGCACTGCCAGCAGTAATACTGGTTGTTGCCTACCTTACCGGTATCCGCGGAGCTGCACAGCGGGCACCGCATCATGGACACTTCCACTTCAAATTAAATCGTATGGGTAAATAGTATATCCAGATTACAATAGTATCATACAGCGGCGGTGATCGTCCCCCCGCCGATGACCAGGTCGCCCCGGTAAAAAACCGCCGCCTGCCCCGGGGCCACCGCCGCCTGGGGACGGGCAAAGATCAGGCGCGCCCGCTGATGCTCATGCTGCAGGGGGCTTATTATGGCCGGAACCTCTGGAGCGCCGTAGCGAATTTTTGCCGTTACCTCCATCTCATGTTCCAGCGAGGAGAGGGCAATCAGGTTCAGCCCACTCAATTCCGCCCCTTTGCGGTAAAGTTCCTCCCGTTCCCCGACTACGATAGTATTATCGCAGGGGCGGATCTCCAGGACATAAAGAGGACGCGGTGCAGTCAGGCCCAGGCCCCGCCGCTGGCCAACGGTATAGAAGGCAATTCCGCGGTGCCGGCCCAGTATTTCTCCCTTGCGATTTACTATGTCCCCGGGAGCCTCTTTAATGCCGCGGCGCTTTAAGAAAGCCCGGTAATTGTTATCGGGGATAAAGCAGATCTCCTGGCTGTCCTTCTTGCCGGCGACTGGCAGCCCGAGCTTCCGCGCCCTGGAGCGCACCTCTTCTTTGGTCATCCCGCCCAGCGGGAAGAGGCAGCGCTCGAGCTGCTCCTGCGTTAAATTATAGAGCACATACGACTGATCTTTAGCCGCATCGAGACCCTTTTTTAGAAGATAGCGGCCCCGTTCGCGGCAGTATTCCGCGCGGGCGTAGTGCCCGGTGGCAATATAAGAGCATTTCAACTGCAGCGCTTTCTGCAGCAGGGCGGCAAATTTAATCTTCCGGTTGCAGATAACGCAAGGATTGGGGGTTCGGCCGAGGCCATATTCGCGCGTAAAAAAATTCACCACCTTTTCTTCGAAGGCTTCCCGCAAATCGGCAAGCTCGTGGGGAATCCCCATCATTCCGGCAATGCGGCGCGCTTCGTCAACCGCTTTCCGGGCATAGCAATGAGATGGCAGGGCGTCGGGCGGTTCAGGCACCTTCTCTGACCATAGTTGAAAGGTGATCCCGGCAACCTCGTAACCTTCTTCTATCAACAGGGCGGCGGCAACGGCGCTGTCCACTCCCCCGCTTAAAGCAACGAGAACCCTCTTCCGGTTAAAGTAAAACACCCCCTGCCGGCTGTGTTTAATTATCAGGCGGCCCTTCCAGCTCCTCCCACAGCCCGCTGCCCCGGGAAAGCTCAACAAACCTTTTGCGCAACGACCCGGCCAGGCGGTAGGGCAGAGCGGCAATTACGGAAACTTCAGCGGCGTAATCCGTGGCGATAATTTCGGCGCCCATGGCTTCGAGCTGCCGCAGCAGGGCGCCAATTTCGCCGTAGGAGACGATCATGCGGCAGTAGCAGAGCCTTTCCCGCTCCACCAGCGCCGCCGCCTCGAGGCAGGCCCGCGCACAGTGCCGGTAAGCCCGGGTCAGGCCCCCGATGCCGAGCTTGATCCCGCCAAAATAGCGAGTCGCCACCACAACAAGGTCGGAGAGACCTTCTCCCTGGAGCAGCTGCAGCATGGGCAGCCCGGCCGTTCCCGCCGGCTCCCGGTCATCAGAGGCCCGCTCCACCAGGGAGCCGCCCGCCCCGATGCGGTAAGCATAGGCATGATGGGTGGCATCGGGAAATTCGGCCCTGATTCGCTCAACAAACTGTTCTGCCGCCTCCTCGCCGGATACTGGAGCCGCAGTGGCGATAAAGCGGGAATTGTTCACGTTAAAGCGGACGCGCACCTCCTCCCGGAGCGTCCGGTAGCGGTATTCGCTCACTGTGGTTTATTCTTCCCTTTCTTCATTTTTTATCCTCTTCTTCTCCGCTGCGCCGCCGCCTGGCCGGCCGCTTTTATTTGCCTCAACTTTCTTCGCTGAAGCTTCTTTGCGAAGGCGGCGCAGTTTCTCCAGGCGCTCTCTGATCTGCCGCTCAAGACCTTCTTCCCCGGGGCGATAAAAGCTTTTTCCGGCCAGCTCGGGCGGCAGGTAGAGCTGATTCACAAAGTGCCCGGGGTAGTCATGGGGGTAGAGGTAGCCTTTGCCATGGCCCAGCCTTGCCGCGCCGCGATAGCCTGTCCCGCGCAGGTGAACCGGGACGCGGTAACTTTCACTCTTTTCGACTTCAGCGAGGGCTTCCTCAATGGCCAGGTAGGAAGAGTTGCTTTTGGGAGCGGCGGCGAGGTAGGCTGCCGCCTGGGCCAGGGGAATCCGGCCCTCGGGGAGGCCGATGAGCTGCACCGCCTGGGATGCGGCCACCGCAATCACCAGCGCCTGCGGGTCGGCGTTGCCGATATCCTCGGCAGCGCTGATCACCAGGCGGCGGGCGATAAAGAGAGGGTCTTCGCCTCCCTTGAGCATGCGGGCGATCCAGTAAATAGCAGCGTCCGGATCAGAGCCGCGGATAGATTTGATCAGCGCCGAGGCGATGTCGTAATGGTCGTCCCCCGCCCGGTCGTAAGTATAGGCCCGCGACCGCAGGGCCTCGGCAGCCGTCTTTGCCGTAATCATAATCTTGCCGTCGCTGCGTTCGGCAATAAAAACAGCCAGCTCCAGCGCATTGAGGGCGGTCCTGGCGTCGCCGTTGGCCAGGTCGGCGAGCTGGCGCAGCGCCTCCGGCTCTACCTCCAGGTTCAGTTTCCCCAGGCCCCTCTCTTCGTCAGCCAGGGCTCTCTGAAGCAGGCTTAAAATATCGCCGGAGGCGAGCGGCTCAAAAATAAAGAGGCGGGTTCGCGAAAGAAGAGGGGCATTTAAATAGAAGAAGGGGTTCTCTGTGGTAGCCCCGATAAAGATCACCGTGCCCTGCTCCACCGCCGCCAGCAGGGCATCCTGCTGGGCTTTATTGAAACGGTGGATCTCGTCAATAAAGAGGATTGTCCGCCGGTTCTGCAGCGACCAGCGCTCACGGGCCTTCTCCACCACCTCGCGGATATCTTTCACCCCCGCGGAAACGGCGTTTAGCTGGATAAAGGAGGCCCGGGTGGTGGAGGCAATGATCAGGGCCAGGGTGGTTTTGCCGGTGCCGGGCGGCCCGAAGAAGATCATCGAGGGAACCCTGTCCGAGCTGATCAGGCGGCGCAGCGGCTTCCCTTCTCCCAGGAGATCTGACTGCCCCACAAATTCCTCCAGGCGGCGAGGCCGCATCCGCAGGGCCAGCGGCCCCTCTTCGCGCATCTTCCTTTCCCATTCCATGGTAATCAGATCGATCGCTCACCAGCTCCTTGACAGAGGAGATGCTACTTCGGCAGCGTGCCGTCAGCTGCTGTTCTCCTCTCCTTTTAATTCCATCTAGATTATACCATGAAACTGAGTTTATCCTTTAAACATACATGAACAAAACTGCTCTTTCCTACGGCATAATCGCAGGAAAGAGCAGTTTAAAATACCATAAATCTCTAATCCCCTAAGATTCCATTAAATCCCACTAAGTCCCCCTTTAATAAAGGGGAACTTTAAAAAAGGAGGACTAAAAAATTTACATCCAGGTGGGGACGGTCCTGCGCTGCAGATCCCTTCCCTACTTTATTATTCATTATTCAGGGGGAAACGGGGGATTAAAATATAAAGAAAACCTTAATAATTTACCCCCCACATGCCCCCGATGGCGCCGAAAACAAAACCCAAAAATATCTTTACGGCCAGGCTCCACCCAACGGTCATATCATCGACAATGATCAACCCCCCACCGATCATCAGCAGGACGTAAGCTACGCCGATGATCCCGCCGTTCAGCCATCCCCGCGTGCCAATCCTCCTGGTGGCATAAGCAGCGCCCCACAGGATGGAAACAATGCTGACACCGTAGACAAGGTATAGGGCGGCTCTTTCTGTCAGCGCCGTCAGGTAAAGAATGAGGGAGATCACCAGGAGCATGACCAGCGAAAAAACCAGCGCCAGGAGAATCCCTTTGAGCAAGATAAGCCAGGCGCCGCCCCGCAGGGGATGAAGGGCCTGGTTGTTTAATGGCCGGTATTTCATAAACTCGCCCCCTGGGAAGAGCATATGAACCGGCGCTCCTAATTATTCCTATTCCTCCTCGTCTTCAATGACGCGCTCAATACCCCCGCGGGCAAACTTGATGTTAACATTGTCGGCTATGCGCAGGGTCAGCACATCATCCTTGATCTCCTTAATTACGCCGTAAATCCCGCCAATGGTAATAACCCGATCACCCTTCTGTAGAGCCGACAGCATTTCGCGCCGTTTTTTCTGCTGCTGCTGCTGCGGGCGAATCAGGATAAAATAAAATATGGCAAAGATCACAATCATCCACAATATGCCCGAATAGGGGCCCAACTTTTCTAGCAAACCTTCCATCTGCTTGCACCTCCATAGTATTGATCGAGTTTTGGTTTCATTTGGCGATAGTATAGATCAAACCTATCTTCACAAATGGCTTCGCGAATTTCCCGCATTAGCTGGGCAAGATAATAGAGATTATGATATGTAGTTAAGCGCATCCCGAGAATTTCACCGGCATTAAGTAGGTGGCGGATGTAAGCCCGCGAATAATTGCGGCAGACCGGACAGTTGCATTCATCATCGAGCGGGGCCATGTCTGAAGCGTAAACAGCATTGCGAATAGTCAGGTAGCCCCGGCTGGTCATGACTCTGCCGTTGCGGGCAATCCGGGTGGGCAAAACACAGTCAAAGAGATCGATGCCCAGTCTGCTCCCCTCGAGAAGCGCATCCGGCGAACCTACCCCCATCAGGTAGCGCGGTTTATCTGCCGGCAGCAGGGGGACGGTCCGCTCCAAAGTCTGATACATTAACTCTTTGGGCTCTCCAACGCTTAATCCCCCGATTGCATATCCGGAAAACTCCATCTTTACCAAATCGGCAGCCGATTTTTCCCTTAAATCCTGGTAAACACCTCCTTGAACGATCCCAAAAAGGGCCTGCTCCTCGCGCAAATGGGCCTCGAGGCAACGCAGGGCCCAGCGGCTGGTGCGCTCCGTGGCAATATGCACCTCTTCATAGGATGCAGGATAGGGCGGGCATTGATCCAGGACCATGGCAATATCGGAACCGAGGATGTTCTGGATCCGGATCACCCGCTCCGGGGTGAGATAATGCGTGGAACCGTCGATATGCGAGGTAAAGGTTACCCCGTCGTCCTCCACCTCTCGCAAGCCGCCCAAGCTGAAGATCTGGAAACCGCCGCTGTCAGTCAGGATGCCCCCGGACCAGTTCATCATTTTGTGCAGCCCGCCGGCGCGGGCAATCACTTCTATCCCCGGACGCAGGTAAAGGTGGTAGCTGTTTGCCAGGATCATCGCCGTATTAAGAGCGGTCAACTCATCGGTAGTGATCCCCTTTACGCTGCCCTGTGTCCCCACCGGCATGAAGGCGGGTGTATCCACTGGACCGTGATTGGTCACCATTTTTCCCAGCCTGGCTCCGGTTTTAGGACAGACCGTGATTAAGTCAAAATAAATGGACATCCTTTCCACCTTGCTATAGCTTATCTTAACCAACTCTTGCTGTCAATTATACCGATCCCCGGCAAAACCAGATATCCTTCGGCTTCGCCTCAGAATGACAAGAAAAGCAGACAGGGGTGAAAGCCCGCCCCTACAAGAGCAGCATGCAGTCGCCGAAGCTGTAAAAGCGGTATTTTTCGTTCACGGCAATGCGGTACGCTTCCATAACCTGGTTGTAGCCGGCAAAGGCACAAACCAGCATCAGCAGCGTGGAGCGCGGCAGGTGAAAATTGGTCAGGAGGGCATCTACCGCCTTGAAGGCATAGCCGGGATAGATAAATAGATCGGTCCAGTCCTCCCGCTCTTTCACAAATCCAGTCTCATCAGCCGCCGCTTCGAGAACGCGGCAGGATGTTGTGCCCACGGCTACAATGCGTCCGCCCCGCCTGCGAGCGGCATTAATCTCCTGCGCCGCAGCGGCATCAAGGCGGTAATATTCGCGGTGCATCTTGTGCCTGCGGATATCTTTCTCTTTCACCGGCTGAAAGGTGCCCGGGCCGATATGAAGGGTGATATATGCCCAGTGGATCCCTTTCCGCTGCAGGCTCTCAAAAATAGCGGTTGTAAAATGAAATCCGGCGGTCGGGGCAGCCGCCGAGCCGTCTACAGAGGCATAGATAGTCTGATATTGAGCAGGATCTTTCAGCTCCTCTGTGATATATGGAGGCAGGGGAACCTGTCCCACGAGGGGCAGCGCCTGCTCCAGAGGTTCCGGTCCGGTGAAGCTAACGATGCGCTGTCCATGACCGGCGTAATCTTCAATCACCGCTCTGAGCCCCCGCGAAAACTCCACCACGGCTCCGGGCTTGAGCTTGCGCCCCGGCCGGACCATTGCCGTCCAGCGCCCCCCGGAGAGGGGATGCAGGAGAAGAAGCTCCACCTCTACGCTGCCATTGGCCCGCCGCCCGAGCAGGCGAGCCGGGATCACCCTGGTGTTGTTTAATACCAACAGGTCTCCCGGATCCAGATAATCGGGAAAATTGCTGAAAATCGTCTGCCCGATTACCCCTTCCTGACGACGCAGCACCATCATCCGGGAGCGATCCCTTCTGGCAGCAGGCTCCTGGGCAATCAGCTCCGTCGGCAATGCGTAGTCAAAATCACTCAACCTTGTTTTCTCCATCCATTCCTCCAATTAGTTAACTCGGTGCCTGGCACCGAGTTAACTAACTTGCTTTCATTATTTATTTGATTATGCGGCTGATCAGGTTAAAAAGGAGGGTCAAAATGGCACTGATGAGCAGCATCGTCACGATGGGAAAATAAAAAGTAAAGCGCTCCCTTTGGACGATAATATCTCCGGGCAAGCGGCCAAGGCCCAAACGCCCAAAAAGAATAAGCAGCAACCCTGTGGCAGCAATCAGTCCGCCGATGACAAGCAGAGTCTTTCCGATAGAATCCATGGTTGCGAAAACCCCTTTGTCACTGCTTAGTATCCCCATTTTCATACCGTACAAGCCCCCAAATCAATTGAGTTAGTTAATTTGGTGCCTGGCACCGAGTTAACTAACTTTTTTCACCACAGGTGGAGCTGGGGATTTTTCTTGGTGCTCAGCTTGAGGTAACGGTAAGCCTCACTGGTAACTACCCGCCCGCGGGGAGTTCTCTTCAAAAGGCCGAGCTTCATCAGGTAGGGTTCGTAGACATCTTCAAGGGTTTCCGGTTCTTCGCTGATGGAAGCGGCCAGGGTATCGAGACCTACCGGCCCGCCCTCGTATTTCTCGATCATGGCCAGCAGAAGACGGCGGTCAATCTCATCAAGGCCCGCTTCATCCAGCTGCAGCATCTGCAGCGCTTCGCGCGCCGCCGCTTCGGTGACCACGTTGCCGGCCTTAACCTGAGCGTAGTCACGCACCCTCTTCAAAAGGCGGTTGGCCACGCGGGGAGTGCCGCGGGAGGCTCCCGCAATAACCCGGGCCCCTTCAGGATCGACAGCAACATCAAGGATTCTTGCCGAGCGGGTGATAATCTCGATCAGTTCTTCGGGGGTGTAAAAATCAAGCCGGTCGACGATGCCGAAGCGATCGCGCAGCGGAGAGGTGAGCGCCCCCGCCCTTACCGTAGCTCCGATGAGGGTAAAGGGAGGCAGTTCGAGACGAAGCGAGCGGGCTCCCGGACCCTTGCCGATGATAATATCTAGAGCAAAGTCTTCCATTGCCGGATAAAGGATCTCCTCGACAGTGCGGCTAAGGCGATGGATTTCGTCGATAAAGAGCACATCGCCGCGGCCAAGATTGGTCAGTATAGCCGCCAGGTCGCCGGGTCGCTCAATGGCTGGTCCAGCGGTAATCCGGATGTTAACTCCCATTTCCCCGGCAATGATATGCGCCAGGGTGGTCTTCCCCAGGCCCGGCGGCCCGTAGAGAAGCACATGATCCAGCGCTTCCTGGCGCTCCAGCGCCGCAGTGATATATATGGAAAGCTTCTCTTTTATCTTCCCCTGGCCGATAAACTCTTTTAGCGAGCGGGGCCGCAGCCCCAATTCAAACTGGGGATCATCGTCGCGGCGCCGCTTTGCCGATACAATTCTCTCTTCTGCCATTTTTCTCCTCTCTTAACCGCTCTTGCCCTGGCCTCCGGCCAAAGTATTTAAGGCTTTTTTCAAAAGCTCTTCACTGGTGAGGCCGCCTTCGTTTGCGGCGGCTTTGTTTACCGCCGCCGCCGCTTCGGCGCGGGAATAACCAAGCGCCGCCAGCGCCTCGATGATCTCCGCCCGCTGCGTGACGGGGCCGTCCGGGGCGCCGCTTAAGGCCAGCTGCTCCGGAGAGTAGAGCCGGGGCAGCTTCTCTTTCAATTCGAAGATGAGCCGCTGGGCCAGCTTCCGGCCGATTCCCGGGGCCTGGCTGAGGGTAGCGATATCTTCTTCGAAAACAGCGGCACAGAGCTGGGGCACCGTGAATGTGCTGAGCAGCGCCAATCCGTTGCGCGGCCCAAAACCGGACACCCCGGTAATCAGATTAAAGAGATTTCGTTCCTCGGCGCTGGAAAAACCGTAAAGGCGAAATTCGTCGTCCCGAAAGACGAGCCTGGTATAGAATTTCACCTCGGTACCGATAAGCTGCTCCAGTTTTTCGGCAGCATCCGGGACCTCAAGAGCAAGCCCCACCGCCCCCACTTCCACGACTGCCTGCCCGGGAGCGAGGGCGAGCAGCTTCCCGCACAGGTATTCGATCACTTTTTGCTGCTCCCTCCGATTGCTTCATGGTAGCGGCGGTGCTGCAGGTGGCATAGGGCCACCGCCAGCGCATCAGCCTCATCATCAACAGCCGGGCACTCGGGCAGCCGCAGCAGCATCTGGACCATTTTCTGGACCTGTGATTTGCCGGCCGCGCCGTATCCGGCTACCGCCTGTTTTACTTGCAGCGGGGTATATTCAAATAGGGCCAGCTTGTTTTTCGCCGCCGCGAGGATAACAGTCCCCCGCGCTTCGCCAACCTGCAGCGCAGTGCGCACATTCTTGCAAAAAAAAAGTTGTTCTACGGCCATGGCCGCGGGCCGATATTGCGAAATCAATACGTCAACAGAATTAAAAATTTCTTCCAAGCGCATGGGAGACTCTTTATCCCGGGTTGTCCGGATGCACCCCGAAGCTAATCGGACAAAGCCGCCATCTTTCTCCTCCACCAGGCCGTAACCGGTTATGGCCAGCCCCGGATCGATTCCCAGTATAACCATGGAACCACCAGCAATCTCTATTTATTAGATTTTATACTATTCTTTAGCCGGAGCGGCAAATCCTTTTTGATGCTGTTACGAAAAAAGCGCCGGATTTAACACCGGCGCTTTGTTTCAGCAGCCACAAGAATTTAGCTCGTGTATTCCTGCAAAATATCATGAAGCTCATCCAATGACTCTAAAACCACACCTTCTTCGAGCTGCTCCCTGATGTCATCCCGCACCGGGTAAGGGGTTAGTTTAAGGATTTTCCCTTCCGGGGGCCTTCCTTCAAATACGGCTATTTTATCATCGACACCGTCATTAAAAATTCCGAGGTAGTAGCGGCCTTTACAATCAGAGCAGAGATCGTCAATGTAGGTAAAGGTAAAATAAGAGCCCTCGGATCCCACCCGCATATTGGCCAGGAACCATCCTGCAGTATCCTTCAGGAAAGACATGATGTTTTGAACGCTGGTGTTGTTTTTATGCAGCGCCACTACCATCTCAACCAGGGCTGCCGGAGGCAGTTCCAGGTCCGGCGGGATGCTGGCAGGTTCATAAACGGCATGATGTTCACAGTAGCGGTAGAGATACTGCACCAGGTATGGTTCGCGCTCGGGCAGCTCCGGGCCCGTCTCAACCTCCTCGTGAGAACCTCGATGCAGAAGTTCAACCAGGCTGATATCCCGGGTGTAAGAGATCACCAGGAGCAGCGGTCCCAACCCCACCACAATGAGCAACAGCACAAATCCTGCCCATAACAGCCCACGGATGCGCCTGTTTCTCTTATCCTGTTCTGCCAATAAAGTCATCCTCCCGGGAGAATTATTGAACCTATAATTCCCCACGGCAGGATAATTTATACATTTGCTTTTTTGATCCGGTTTATTCTATAAGTTCATCGGGAATATCAAAATTGGCATAGACATTTTGCACATCGTCGTTTTCCTCAAGGGCTTCCATCAAGTTAAGAATGCGCTTGACCTCATCCGGATTATTTATCTCCACCGTGTTTTGCGGCAGCATGGTCACTTCGGCGCTTTCAACGGCAATGTTTTGCTTTTCCAGGTATTCCTTAACTTCTTCAAAAAGTTCGGGCGGAGTAGTGATACTGTAAGTGCCATCTTCATCTTTAACATCTTCCGCACCCGCCTCCAGGGCAATGAGCATTAAATCGTCTTCGCCAACCTGCAGTCCTTCTTTTTTGACGATAAATAGCCCTTTTCGCTTAAACATCCAGGAAACACAGCCCGACTCGCCGAGGCTCCCGCCATGGCGGGAAAAGATATGCCTGATCTCAGCCACCGTGCGGTTGCGGTTGTCTGTGAGCGCCTCGAGCAGCACCGCCACTCCCCCGGCGGCATAACCTTCGTAATTGACCTGTTCGTAGCTTTCACCCTCCAGGCCTCCGGCTCCTTTTTGAATCGCCCGCTGGATATTGTCATTGGGCATGTTGTTCTCCCGGGCTTTTTGAACTGCCAGGCGAAGGCGGAAGTTGGAATTAATATCGCCGCCTCCCTCCCTGGCGGCGACAATGATCTCCCGGGCCAGCTTGGTAAAAACCTTGCCTTTTTGCGCATCCATGCGCGCCTTGCGGTGTTTCACGTTTGCCCATTTTGAATGTCCGGCCACCATAATCCCTCCTTTCTTAAACTAACTTAAAATGGCCTTATTTCAGCACCAGCTCATTCATGGGGATAGGAAGCGCTTACCTGCGTCTTGATACCGCCGCGGGGGTTGAAATTTCCGGTGACAGTCATCGACACTGGATTTATCAGCGCAACCAGATCATCGAGAATTTGGTTGACCACGTCTTCCTGGATAATCCCCACGTTCCGGTAAGAGTTCAGGTAGTATTTGAGCGACTTCAATTCGACACAGGTTTCACGCGGCACATAGCTGATCCTCAGCTCCCCGAAGTCGGGCAGGCCGGTCCAGGGGCATACAGAGGTGAATTCCGGGAAGATTATATCCACCACGGAGCGCCGCCCAGCGTAGGCAAAGGGAACCGTCTCCAGCACCTCCCTGTCCACCTGTTCCGGCTTCAGCATGTCAAATCTTCTCTCTGAGTAACGATTATCTTTCACCTGCAATCACACCTTCCTTTCGCGCCCAGCGGACGGCTAAATAACAGAATGGGGTATCAGCAAGGGCCAGAATAAATTTAACCAGGTACTGCCCGGCAATCATATTGCCCAGCACAGAAAGCTCAACCGTGCCGGCAAAAGCGAGGGTGATAAAGATGACGCTGTCCAAAAGCTGGCTGGCCATGGTGGAGAGGTTGTTGCGCAGCCAGAGATGCTTCCCCTTTGTGACGCGTCGCCAGAAGAGAAAGGCCCACACGTCATGCAATTGAGAAACCAGGTAGGCAACCATACTCGCGGCGACAATGCGGGGGATCGTCCCCAGAATAGTCTCGTAGGCAGCCTGGTGACTCCAAAAGGAAGCCGGCGGCAGCACCCGGCCCAGGTAGAGATAGGCAGTCATCACCAGGTTCATAATGAACCCCAGCCAGACAATTTCATTGGCCTCTTTTTTACCCCAGACCTCGCTGACCGTATCGGTGATGACGAAAGTTACGGGATAGGCAAATACCGCCGCGGGAAGAACAAGCGGCCCCAGGGTAAATAGCTTGCCGGCAATAATATTAGATACCGTCAAGCAGGTAATGAATAGAGCGGTTAATAACCGCAGCTTTCTTTCCAAATTGACACCTCTTGTTTTTTATTAAGCAGGGTGTCCGCGACCTGCTGTTTACATTATAAATTATCTTGGCGCAAGAAGAAAGAGCGGCGGCAGCGCCGTTTCATCCGGTCATCACGATAAACGAATGCGCTGCCTTTATGTAAATCCTTCGCTAGGCTCAGGACAGAGTTCCTTTGGCTTAACGCTGGGGAAAAAAATAATTTCATAGAATAGCTTGGGGGAGCGCGAGGGAATAATAAGCAATACTGTTAAATAATGATTCACCATTCTTTTGGAGGTGTCATGGCAATGCAGATCAGCGGCAGAAACAAGCTTGCCGGAACAGTAGTAAAGGTTACGCCGGGCATTGTCACCGGCGAGGTTGAGGTGGATATTGGAAACGGCAACAGGATCGTTGGTGTAATTACCAAGCGCTCGCTGGATGAGATGCAGATCAAGGAAGGCGATGAGGTCACCGCGTTAATCAAGGCCACGTCAGTTATGTTTATTAAATAGGGCGGAAAAGACCTCCCGCTAAAAAAAGTCACCCTTAAAACATAGAGGGTGACATTTAATGAGGGTGGTAAGAGGATAGATAAAGCAATTTTAAATGGAGCCATTTATTTTTTTAAATCCCCCCCGGCCCCCCTTTTCCAAAGGGGGGAGAACCAGGATGACCTTTTCCCAAGGGGGGATATTCAAAAAAGGAATAGAGGGGAGTGCTAATAGATCATCCGCCCTTCGATAAAGGCTTGCGTGCGCTCATCCCGGGGCGACGTGAACATTTTTGATGTCTCTCCGGTTTCCACAACTTGCCCGTCGTAAAGAAAAACCGCTTCATCGGTCAGGCGGCGGGCCTGGAAGATATTATGTGTAACGATGATAATGGTTACCTCCATGGTTTGCTTCAACTGCAGGATCATCTTCTCCATCAGTTCAACGTTGGCCGGGTCAAGATTGGCCGTCGGTTCGTCAAGAAGCAGTAGTTTCGGTTTGAAGGCCACCGCCCGGGCCAGGGCCACACGTTGCGCCTCGCCGCCCGAGAGCGTCCCCGCATGGCGCTCCTTCATGTGAGGAAGGCCGATCTGTTCAAGCAGGGCCGAAACCCTTTTCTTAATTTCTTCCCGGCTGTAACCACGCGTTCTCAACCCGTAGGCAATATTCTCCCTGACCGTGGTGCTAAAGAGAAGAGGTTTTTGAAAAACGAGGGTCATCTGCCTCTGCAAGGCCAGGCGGGCCGGACCGTTGGGAGGAATGGGACGGCCCTCGAAGTAAATAGTCCCCCGGTCGGGTTCGGTCAATAGATTGATTATCCGGAGCAGGGTTGTCTTGCCGGCGCCGCTGGGTCCGATGATCCCGTAAATTTTGCCGCGTTCAAAAGCAAGCGTCCGGACATTTAGCACTTCCCTGTCGTAGCTTTTTACAATATTTTTTAGGTCAAGGAAGGCGGTGTTGCCGGCAGGATTATAAATGGACTTCTCCCCCCCTCTGAACACGATAGAGGAAGGCATTGATCACAAACGAGAGTGATAGCAGGATTAGCCCCAGTCCGATGGCATACTCGAAATTCCCCTTCCTCGTTTCCAGAACAATCGCCGTGGTCATCACCCGGGTGTGCCCCTCGATATTGCCTCCCACCATCATCACGGCCCCCACCTCGGCAATTACCCTGCCAAAACCGGTGACCACCGCGCCCAACAAAGAAATCCGCGATTCCCGAACCACGGTCCAGGCAGAGAGCAGCGGCCCGGCACCGAGTGAACGGGCGGTCTCCTCCACCTCTTTGCCCCTGCTTCTCACCCCGACCATGGTCAACCCGGTTACGATGGGCAGGGCCAGGGTCACCTGAGCAATGATCATGGCAACGGGGGTATAGAGCAACCCCAGCACTCCCAGCAGGCCCATGCGGGAAAGAAGCATGTAGATCACCAATCCCGCCACCACCGGCGGCAGGCCCATCAGGGTATAGATGACCTTGTTGACCAGGGCGGTTTTCTTCTCGGGCTTCAAGCCCAGCCAGGTTCCCAACGGAAAACCCAGCAGGGTGGAGATAATGATGGCCGCCCCGGATACCCGAAGGGATAGAAAGACTATTTTTATGAGCTCCGGGTCGAGCCTGATGATCAGGGTAAAGGCCTCCAGAATCCCTTCAAGTAACCGGGGCATTTTTTCACTCCTTACTGCAACAGTAAATCTCCGAATAGTCTACTAAGTTAAAGTTATGTTGTCTATTCCTCCAGCCCAAAGCCGGGGAAAAAGAGTGTTTCTCCTTCCTTCGTAAAACCGGCAATCAACTCCTGGCCTTCGTCTGAAGTCAGGAAGTCGATATATTTTTTCGCCAGGTCATATTTAACGTGCTCATGCCTTTCCGGATTGACCGCCATAACCCCGTACTGGTTAAAGAGGGCGGGATCGCCTTCAAAGACAATTACCAGGTCGAGGTCCTTCTTTAAAGAGACATAGGTACCGCGGTCGGTAATGCAGTAAGCTTCCTTCTCGTGCGCCATTCGCAAGGTGTCGCCCATGCCCGATCCTGCGGAGACATACCATTCCTGACCTTCGGGAGCAACTCCCGCCGCCTCCCAGAGCCTCAACTCAAGGCGGTGTGTTCCGGAATCATCGCCCCGGGAGATAAATTCTGCATCTCCGCTGGTTAGTTTTTGCAGGGATTCAAGGGCATTTCCCGCCTCCTTCAATCCGCAAGGATCGGCTTCCGGACCGACAATAATGAAGTCGTTATACATCACATCAACACGATCGACAAAGTAACCCTCTTCGACCAGCCCCAGTTCCGCCTTGCGGTCATGAACCAGCAGCACGTCGGCATCGCCGTTCTTGCCGTGCTCAATGGCCTGGCCGGTCCCCATTGAAACCACCTTCACTTCAATCCCGGTCTTTTCTTTAAAAATAGGGTTCAAGTAGTCGAGCAGTCCGGAATCATAAGTACTGGTGGTTGTGGCCAGGGTAATTTCACCGCCGGGCTCCTCCTCCTTCGGAGCACACCCAATTGCCAGCAGCGCAGTAACCAGGACCAGGGCCGCCAGCAGGCCAAAAACTTGGAAAATTTTATTTTTATCGAACAAATTCCTCATCTGCCTTTCTTTAAATTCGTTTCCAGGGCGTTGTGCCCAACCCCCACTGAAAAACGATCAAAATCGGCACCTATCACTATACGCCCGCAACCACCTCCCGGAAATAAAAAATCACCGCGTCCCAAAGTGGATTCGGTGATAATTATGTAGCTGAACAAACCTTCTTTCCACTCTGGGAGGCATAACCGTTTCCAGTTATACCCTACCGTCCACGGCTCATGGCATGAGCTTTAGAAGCCGCGGATCGAAGGCCGGAAATTGGCCTTTTTGCAGGATCCTGTCCATTATTGCAGCGGCCAGGTATTCCTCATAAGGCCCTTCCTCTTAAAGTCATTATATAGCAACGGGGGCACTTAATCAAGCTGTATGGGCAGCTTTTTCGACAGAAAATTGTGCAGCGCATCACCCGCCCGGCTGAGAACTCTACGGTGATGCCGGATCAGGTAGAGCCGGCGGGTCAAAGCAAGGCCTGCCGGCTTATAAACGCTTATCAGGTCCGCCCTGAAATAATCTTCGGCCGAGAGCCTGGAGACCAGCGAAATTCCGATCCCGCACCGCACGCCCTGCTTTATCGCCTCCAGGCTGTTCATGTATATAATTCCTGCAAAATCGGAAAATCGCAGATTTATTTTGGAAAGGGCTTTCTCAAAAAGGCGGCGGGTAGCCGACCCTTCTTCCCGGAGTAGCAGGGGATAGGAAAGACAGGAGGCCAGGTTGACTAGGCCCCTGCCTAAAGAATCCTTTTTAATCACCTTTTTATCCAGCAAACCTGGCGGTGTAATGAGCACAAGCTCATCTTCGGCAAAAACAGCACTCTCCACGCGGTCTTCCGCCGCCTCTTCACCAATCAAGCCCAGTTCAACGTTGTAATCAAGAATTTTTTCCACTACCGCCGCCGAATCCATAATCGCCAGGTTGAGCGTCACCCCGGGGCAGCACTCCCGGAAGCGGGCCAGCAGCGGGGGCAGCAGGTAGATCCCCGGCACCGTGCTCGCCGCCATCCGGACCGTCCCGGCTAGCCTGCGAGTGCCCGGCGCCAGTTCAGCCAGCGCAGCTTCGTGAAGATTAAGCATCTTCTGGGCGTAATCCATAAATAAGATGCCTTCTGCGGTTAAAGCCAGCTCGCGGGGGTGCGAGCGATCAAAGAGGATTACATCCAGTTCTTCTTCCAGCGCCTTGATCCGCGCGCTCACACTGGGCTGGCTGATATACATCTGCTCAGCTGCCCGGGAAAAGCTTTTCAGCGCTGCTGCATTTAGAAATATTTTTAACTGCTGAAGGTCCATCTTGTGCCGCCTTTTTCTTTTATTATAACTTTTTCCTGGACAAAACGTCTACCGGATAGCCCCTCTTCCCCTTTACCTTTTCACCCCAAATGAACACACACCTTGAATTACCCATCTATCAAAGCCGCTATTAGTAATAGTAATCTTCATTGGGTTCTCCATTATTAATTGCTATTTGTCAGATAATTAGCCGGAGCTTACAATGAATGTAAATAAATCAAGACTAAAGGACTGATAAAATGCGCGAGAAAATGCCCATCATTGTTGCCGGGGCCGTAACCGGCCTCTGTGCTGTAATCCTGGTTTTGCTGGGGAACCCTGCGAATATGGGCTTCTGCATCGCCTGCTTTCTGCGCGATATCGCCGGAGGCCTGGGACTGCATCGTGCCGCCGTGGTCCAGTATTTGCGGCCGGAAATAGCCGGCCTTATCCTCGGCGCCTTCATAACATCGCTGTTCGCTAAAGAGTTCAAGGCTGGCGGAGGGGCCAGTCCGCTGCTGCGCTTCATACTGGGGATGCTCATGATGAGCGGCGCGCTGATCTTTCTCGGCTGCCCGCTGCGCATGATCCTGCGCCTGGCCGGCGGGGATTGGAACGCCCTGGTCGCCTTGCCGGGATACGTAGCCGGCGTCTGGATCGGAGTTTTCTTCCTGAAAAAAGGATACTCCCTTGGGCGAAGCCAGGAACAGCCCGCTGTAAACGGCTATGTGGCCCCCTTTATGGCTCTAGCCCTCCTGGTTCTCGCAATCGCTGCGCCTGCTTTTATCTTCTTTAGCACGGAAGGGCCGGGGGCAATGCACGCTCCCCTGGCGGCCGCCCTGGGAGCAGGACTCCTCGTGGGAATACTCGCCCAGCGTTCCCGCCTCTGCACCATGGGCGCCATCCGCGACCTGATCCTCTTTAAAGAAAGCCACCTCTTTCTCGGCGTCGCCTCTATCTTCATCGCAGCCTTAATCGGCAACCTGATCGCCGGCAAATTCATGCCCGGATTCACCGGTCAACCGGTTGCCCACAATGACGCCCTCTGGAACTTCCTGGGAATGAGCGTGGTCGGATGGGCCGCCGTCCTCGCTGGAGGCTGCCCGCTGCGGCAGCTCATTCTTGCAGGGGAAGGCCAGGGAGATGCCCTGTTTACCGTCCTGGGGATGATCACCGGGGCGGCGCTGATCCATAATTTTGGCCTGGCTGCAAGCGCACAGGGTGTCCCTGCTGCCGGAAAGTGGTCGCTGCTAATCTCCGCAGCACTCTTGATAATTATCGGCGCAGGCAATATATACCGTACCGCTGCCGGGCGGAATAATAAAACAGCCAGCGCCTGACGCCTGGCGCCTTGTTTATAAATCGGTTAAAATGGTGCAAAAACTAAAGGTGTTGTTGTAGTGGCCAATTACTGCTACCTGACTTTCCCGACAACCTATTTTGTTCTCCGCGCCGAGGTGGTGCTGCAGGAAACAAATCTGAGCTTTAAGCTGCTCCCGGTGCCCCGCAGCATCAGCTCCAGCTGCGGCACCGCCCTGCGCTGCTCCTGTGCCGACCTGGATGCGATTAAGAATGCCCTGCAGAAAGCGGCCGTGGAGATAGAAGGCTGCTTTGAACTTGCCGAGAAGGAGCGGCCCAACCGGCCGGTTAATCGAAGAAAGAAGATGGAATCATGAAAGGAAATAAACGCAATCTCTATTTTGACAATGCGGCAACCAGCTGGCCAAAGCCGGAACCGGTTTACGGCGCCGCTGAAATTTTCATGCGCCAGATGAGCGGAAACCCCGGGCGGACCGGTTCAACCCGGACCATCGAAGCCGATCGGCTGGTCTACCAAACCCGCGCCGCCCTGGCCCGCCTTTTTCACGCCCCCGATCCCTCCCGGATTGTCTTTGCCCTCAACGCCACAGATGCCTTGAATATGGCCATAAAAGGGATCATCGAGCCGGGAGATCACGTCCTTTTTACGGCCATGGAGCATAACTCGGTCCTGCGCCCCCTGGGCGGGCTTAAAAAAGCTGGGCTCATCAGCGCCACGATGATCCCCTGCTCTAAGGAGGGGGCTACCGACCTCGATTTCCTGGAAAAAGCCTTTAAGCCGCGCACCCGCCTGCTTATCGTCAATCACGCCTCCAATGTCTGCGGCACAATCGCCCCCATTGACGAGCTGATCGCCATCGCCCACCGGCGCGGCGCTTTTGTCCTTGTGGACGCCGCGCAGAGCGCCGGCGTGCTCCCTATCGATGTTCAGGCATCGCAGATTGATCTGCTGGCCTTTACCGGACACAAGGGGCTCCTGGGACCGGCGGGAACCGGAGGTCTCTATGTCCGTCCCGGTTTAGATCTGAAGCCGTGGCGGGAAGGCGGCACCGGCAGTTTCTCGGAAATGGATCTCCAGCCCGAATCCATGCCCGAGCGCCTCGAAGCGGGAACTTTAAACAGCCCCGGCCTGGCCGGACTGCTTGAAGGAGTTAAGTTTATAGAGGAGATGGGCCTGGATCAAATCCGGAACCGGGAAATGGAGCTCTACGCATACCTGCGAGATAAACTCTCCCGGATTCCCGGAATAGAGCTGTACAGTCCGGAGGATCCCTCACGCTGCGCCGCGGTTCTTTCCCTGGTCATGAAAGATATTGACTGCGGAGAGCTGGGATACATTTTGGAAAGCGCCTACGGGATCCTCTGCCGGACGGGTCTGCACTGCGCCCCCATGGCGCACCGGGCTTTAGGAACCTTCCCCGAGGGAACAGTTCGCTTAAGCCCCGGCTACTTTACCCGGAAGGAAGATATCGATTACCTTTACGGCGCCCTGGAAGAGATCGCCGCTCTGAAAAGCTGAAAAACAGCATGCCCAGATCATGCATTAAAATTTTTTGAGGAGTGATAAAAAATGAAAATAATTGATAACCGCGGTCTAAACTGCCCCGAACCGGTTCTCCGGACAAAGAAAGCGTTCTCTGAAAATCCGGAAGGGGTAATCTCTATTGTCGATAACGAAGCCGCCCGTGAAAACGTAATCCGCATGGCTAAAAGAGAGGGGTTTTTTGTGCGCTGGGAAGAGAAAGAGGAAGCCTACCATATTTATATTACTCGCGGCACAGAGGTGCCGGTTGAGAAGACGGCGTCAACTCCCTCTGCAACTTGCTGTAATGCATCCGGCGGCTGCACCTCCAATGACCAGGTAATCCTCATCGCCGCCGAGCAGTTTGGGCAAGGCAGCGAGGAGCTGGGCCGGCTGCTCATGCGCAACTATCTCTACACCCTGACTAGCCGTTCAGACTTTCCCAAAACCATTATCTTTATTAACGGCGGGGTTAAGCTGTGCACAAAAGGTTCACCGGTAATCGAAGAGCTGCGGGAACTGCAAAATAAAGAGGTGGAGATACTCGCTTGCGGCACCTGCCTTGACTATTACAATTTAAAAGAGGAGCTTTCAGCAGGAACGATTTCCAACATGTATGAAATCGCCGATCGGCTCATGGCGGCATCACGGGTCCTCTCGCTGTAGCGGTCCGGCCGGCGGCAGCCTGGCAGGGCGCCGCCGGCAGAGGCCGGCTATGGAAGCGTGAACAGCAGATCGAGCTTGCCTGTTAAAAGGAGATAGATTCCCAGAAACATATTTAAGGCAGTAAAAAACAGGCCAATACCGTTCAAGAAAATTCCGGCCCTGGCCAGATCGCGGCGGGAAGAGGGTAAACCGGTAATGCCCAGGGTTAAACCGGCAATGCCCAGGGGCATACCCAGCAGCGGTAATACCCAAGCCGCCAGCATCATAATCCCGCAAATTACGGAGCTGCGGGCTGTCCTGTACATGTCAGGAGCGGCAGTGCTCCTGTCCTGTTCACCGTACATGGGACCACCTCACTTAACCGCAATTTTACCATAACTGCCTGTACCGGACAACGCAGATCCTGGAACGGTATCTCCCACGCTAACACTATTCTCAAAGCTGGAGCGGGCGCAGGAATTTGCATCTTTCGAGCGAATGTACTGTAGCATATATACCTACATAGTTCAGAAGGAGCATATACATGGCCAACAACAAGCTAATCTATCTACTAATGGTCCTGGTAGCATTCTTTTGGGGCGGCACCTTTAATGCAGCAGGCTTCGCCCTGGCTGACTTCCACCCGCTGACCGTCGCCTTCCTCCGCTTCGCCGTTGCCACCGCCATTCTCTTTTTGATCTACCACCGCGAATTATTCAGCACGCCGGTCAAAATAAAAGACTGGTTTAATTTTTTTCTACTGGGCCTTACCGGAATTTTTGGCTACAATGCTTTTTTCTTGTACGCCATGCAACACACATCACCGGTAAACGCTTCTTTAATCGTAGCAACCAACCCCATAGTTACCGCAATTATAGCAGCGCTTCTATTAAAGGAGAAGCTCACTCCTCGACTCGCCTGGGGAGCCTTGCTTTCCATGATCGGTGTAGTGCTGGTGATCAGCAAAGGTTCCTGGCAAGTAATCAGCTCGCTTGAATTTAACTTTGGCGATATCCTCACGCTGGGATCTGTAATCAGCTGGTCTCTTTACGCAATTGTCGGCAAAACTGTCAGCGACAACTTTTCACCGGTAGTGACCACATTTTATGGCTTCCTCACCGGCACCTTGATCCTGCTCCCCTTTGGCGTCTTCTCCAGGCCGGGGCTGGAAGCCATTCCAAATGCCAGCTGGCCGGCAATTACCGCTATTCTCTACCTGGCTTTAATCGGTTCGCTGCTGGCTTTTATCTGGTGGAACAAGGGCGTGGCCGTCCTTGGAGCAAGCCGCTCCTCTATTTTTATTAATTTAATCCCGGTAGCCACAATTATTATCTCTCTTTTCATGCACGAACCCGTCACCCCGGTGCAGATAGCCGGCTGCGTTCTGGTCATCGGCGCGGTCATGCTGACCACAGATCGCCAGCCCGCCCCGGCAGTGGAACCGGAACGAACTTGCGGGAAAGATAAATCCAGCAAAGAAGCGCTGCCACATTAGAAGAAATTGTGCATATGCTTTACAGGCGAATGATTGTGGTGTTATATGCGAAAGCCGGCTGCAAAGCCCGGCTGTTTCGGGCGGGGCATGCCCCGCCCCTACAAATCTTTGCGAATTTAATTGCCTGTTACGATATGTCTGGCGGCTGTTAACGTAAACCACCAAATGTCAACGAGCCCTAATACCCCAGGTTTATGGAACAAGGTCATCAAAGCTGTAGGGGCGGCCCACGGGCCGCCCGAACCCTTAACATAAACAATACAAATGCCGCGTATAGAACGGGATGGATGAAACCCAATTGAACGTTTAGAGGTTAGAATTGAGAGGTTCACCGGAGATGCATATGCCGGGATTACCCATTATTTCATCATGGGTATCCTTTTATCATCCCGAGCATCTTTTTGTCACCCTTAACATCTTTTTTTGTCAATCCTGAGCGAAGCGAAGGACCTCCAAACCGGGCTGCCGCCTAGCAGCAAGGGTCTCAGAATGAAAACAAGGGGCTGCCCTTTGGGACATCCCCTATTTGCGGGCGGGGATGGAACCCCGCCCCTACCTGTTAGGCGAGGATCAAACCCTACGCATACAAATATAAAGCAGGGGCTCTAACCCGCCCCTTGTCAGGTGGCGGAGCCCCCGCACGGGCTAGGGTGAAACCCTGCCCATAAACTTTGTTTTCTTTACCAGTTTTCAGCCCTGAGTTCGTAATGTGCCTGCGGGTGCTTGCAGGCCGGGCATACTTCGGGAGCTTTCTTGCCGGTGTGGATATAGCCGCAATTACGGCATTTCCAGGCCACTTCCTCATCCCTCTCGAAGACCTTGCCTTCCTGAAGGTTTTTCAGCAGGGCCCGGAAGCGTTTTTCATGCTGCTCTTCCACCCTGGCGATAGCCTCTAATACATCTGCTATTTCGTCAAAGCCCTCTTCGCGCGCATCAGCGGCAAAGCGCCTGTACATGTCGGTCCATTCATAGTTTTCGGCATCGGCGGCCGCAGCCAGGTTCTTCTCCGTGTTTCCAATGCCATCAAGAAATTTAACCAGCATCTTGGCATGCTCTTTTTCATTATCGGCTGTCTCGAGGAATATGGCGGCAATCTGCTCGTAACCCTCTTTTTTTGCCTGGCTGGCGTAGTATGTATAGTTGTTCCGGGCCATGGATTCGCCGGCAAAAGCCTCCTTTAAGTTTTCCTCTGTTTTAGTACCCTTTAAGTTTTTCATTTCTATCTCCTTTCTGTGCAACTTTTTCATCTACTATCTTAACAAATCTACTCTAAAATTGCCATACTACTAACTCTAAAAACCCGCTGAGATTGCAAAATCACGGGACACAACGTAAAGACTGTAAATATGAACCCATTACGGAATGCCTCTATATGGATATTCTGGCATTGACAAGCCAATTAGTCTATTGCTATTATTACAATAGGTAATATTTCTATTTGATAAGTTAAATATGAAATTTTTAATTTTCAACATTAGAGGGGAGGTGAGATTAGTTGAAACAAAGAAGAAAGTATTTATTGCAATAACAATAACTGTAATGATTGCACTGCTATCTATTCCCACAGCTTCTGCATATTGGTACCAAACCAAAGTATACTCTGTATCAAAAGATTATAGTGATACGCAAGATCTTTCGCCTCCAGGATCCGCTGCAACAGGATTTGCTATATTCAATAAATTAAGCAGAAGTGTGGAAACCAAAGTAAATGGAATAGGGACCACATCGGTTAAGGTAACTTCCTACTGGCAGGGAAATAATAATCTTGCAGATTATAAGGAGGACATCGGTCAAAAGTCAGTAAAAGCTATTGCTAGGGGTTCTATCCTTACAGGTACAAAACAGACACACCACCAGGCATGGGCTTACCATTTCAGCGATTATAGAGCTCAAAGATGGCTGGGTGGCAATTAGTAAACGTCATCGGGAGCAGGTGCTATGCACAAAGTGCAAGGCCCCTGCTCCCCTTCCAAGGAAGGGCGTTATAAATGCTGCGGATAATTGGCAACAACCTTAAGCAATTTATTGTTTCCTACCGGCTAATTTTTGTGCTGTTCATGATGAGCCAGGTGGTATCCACCCTCGCTGTAATGTATTTGTACGGCAACATTTCATTTCTTCAAAAAGAATCAATCGAATATAACGAAAGCATTCGGACTTTTACCATTAATCCCGTATCAAAGTTTGACTCTTCATTGGACAAGCATTTAACGGATATTACAAAGGAGAAAAAAGACTTAATCCGCCATATAACTGTGGAGTTAGATGGCCCGGTCAGAGCATTTTTCACTTATCCCAGAACAAATTCTGTAAGCTTCGGCCGTTTTTTTAACGAAAATGATTTTAACCTGGGGAAAAAACAGATCATCATAGGAGACAACCTTGTGGAAGGCTCCAAAAAAGTAGGTGATATATTTGCCCTGGATGATCAGCACTACGAGATAATTGGAATTTATTTTTTCGGATCTTATCACGAGATACCCTACAAGTCTATTGAAAATACTGAAAGTATTACCGCAGTGTCTCTGGTTCTGGAAGAAGCTCCTGACCAGAAGCAGGTAGTGGATTGGCTGGAATATTTGCACAGCAAATTTCCTAATGCCATCATCAGCGAACCCGAACTGCCTGACCTGGAGGATTCTGCGCGCAACCTGTACGAACAGATCTCCTACATAGCGATCGGCTTAATTGCAGTATTGAATTTTTCTTATCTGTACAGGTATATCTTGTTAAGGCGAAAAGATCAGTATGCCACCCTTAGAATATGCGGCTGCAGCAATATCAAGGGGACAGCCATTTATTTGATCGAAGTACTGGTATTATCAACCGCGCAATTTATCTTCAGCGGCATTGTATTCCATAGCCTGGCTTCACCCCTGTTTACCGTCATAAATGAAAATCTGAAATATGTGCTGGGGGTAGGTGACTATTTAACACTATATGTAATATATACCGGGGTGATATTGCTGATCTTTACTCCTACTATTGCAGGCTATAGCCGGCAGATGCCCGCTGCCTTGAGAAAGGATTTCCTATGAAATATTTAATCTTGGGATTTAACCTTTTTTGCAGGAATATAATTTTAAACTTAATACTGGTTTTACAGTTGGTTGTGGCAACTGTTCTGATCAATATGGCCCTGGGTCTCATCAATTCCTACTTTATTATCCAAACATATTTTGAAAAAATAGCCGATGAAAAAGGGGCCTATTTTATGCCGTTAACAGAAGCCATCCATAATCCTCATCTCGATGTAGATAGCGATATAGATGATGTTCTGGCAGAGTTGAAGGAAGTTAAAGAGGTTTCAACTATATATAAATATTATTTCAAAAAGGACGGGAATTGTTATCTGGCAACTTCTTACGACAGCTATATATCAAGAAAGATCAAACTTGCCCTTAGCAAGGGAGTATGGTACAGCGACTCCCAGGTAGAAGAAGGTATTGTTCCGGTAGTGGTAAGCAGCCAAAGCAAGGGTTTTGAAATTGGCCGGGTCATACCCGTAACCATATATGATCCTTCAAATGATCCTTCCGGCGAGGAGCCGGCTGTCAAGCTGAAGGTTGTAGGTGTTTTAAAGCCGCCCCCTTACATATTGTCATACAGCGGCGGCGGCAGCGCTACCTCCAGCGATCGTATTTTTAATCGCTACAACGAGAAATTTGTAGGGGCACCCGCCATCATATTTGAAAGAAGCGCCCTGGGAGAGTACACGGACTATTACTTGCACAGGGATCCTTTTCTCATGGTATTCTTTAACGACAGCATCACCGAAGCCGTTTATAACAATAATCTGGAAAAGATGGCGAAGCGCGGGTTTGTCCAACCCATAGATCAAATGTATCTTGAAGGGGAAAAAAAGATTAAAGACGAAATCAAGTACAAGCTTCCCCTCATTATATGCATCCTTTCTATTTCACTGATCGGAATGGTGAGCCTCAATATTCTTAACACGTTATTGCATCGCAAGGTCTTTGCCATATTCTACATTTGCGGCAGCAGGTGGAAAAATTGCCTCTGGATATTGCTGGCCTACATGTTGTTTATGGTATTCCTGTCACTGTTGATCCTGCTCGTAATATTTTATCTGGCAACTCAAAATGGCACCATAATCGATATGGGAATATATATCTCTTTCAACAATGTATTGGTGACTTTCGGGGTAAATCTGGCCATAATCATCCTATCGCTTGTTATTCCCAATATAATCTTGAAAAACACCTACCCCATCCAGATCATCCGGGGCAACTAAATATATTGTTTTAAAAGGAGGTTAACTGTGGGCAAAAGGAAAATTTTTAAGCTGGGAGTGCTTCTGTTACTCATAAGCCTGCCATCCTCGTTCGTAATGGCTGCCTGTTTTGAATCTATTGTTTATCCATTGGATAACCTGTTGCGTGTGTCAAGTAACATTGGTCCGGCTGAAACCCTACTTGAAATCAATCAACGCTCCATAAAACTCACTCCTTATAAGCACATGTATACTGATGAGGCCTCCTTCCATGAGTATTTAGATAAACTGGAGAATAGATTGGCCTCCTTTGAAGGATACATGGGTATTACAGGCATAAATTTGCCCCCCAGGGGACTCAGCATGTATTATAAAGAAAGCGGGGAGGTTACCTTTAGAAAAATACACGATGAACAACTGGGCACATTCGATTTCGACCATTCCATACAAACCTCGGATATTATTGTGGTAGATCACACCTTAATAAAAATGGACCTTATTCCCGGATTGGATGAAGCGATATTTGGCAAAGAATACATGTTAACCGAAGAAATACCGGTACTGGTTGGCGGAAAAGAAGCAAAATATGCCAGGGTCGGTGAGGTGTATCCTACTGTTTTGTCTCCCCGTACGGAGGCTAATGTGATCGATATTGTTGAAGAAAAAATCGTCAATTGTAAAGTTGTTGGTATTGTGGATATGCTTCTACCCCTGGAGGGAATGGTGTTTTCCACAACCCCAAAAGAAATCGTGATTATGCCAAAAGTTGTTAACGCCGATGGCACAAGCTGCGGAGACTTCATGCCGTCAGAAGTTACTATAGTGTTTAAACAACCGTTATACAATCAATTGGAAGAGCTGGCCGAAGTTTTAAAGGAATTTGGAAACATTAACTGGTTGGCAAGCCGTGAGTTTATATCCCTAATTGTTTCCCAAAGCCACACGGTAAGGAATAATGCCGTGCAAATACTGATGGCTTTAATTTCATTAATCTTTTTGCTGTTGATGTTGTTTTATCTAGTTACAGGACTTGCGCATAGATACCTGCCCGGTGCCCTCCCAAAGATAGCGGCAGTTGCAGCATTTTCAGGCTTATGTTATGTATTAACCGGAAAAATGATTGATACAAATTTTATCCCCTCTGTTTTATATCAAGTCCTTAGTCACAGCCCCTTGTACAATTTGCTGACAGATTTAGACATGGTGATCCTCCATGAAGTTTCTCCCGGCCTAATTTACAGGGTGCTTTTAATTACCATTTTATTGCTGGCCCTGGCGTTGATTGCATCTATTCTTTTCCGTTCAAAAGAGAAGGAATATAATTAAGGCCAGATCCCTGCAAAATCCAAGAAATTTAATGGTTGAATCATGTTCCGAGGGTTATTAAACTGCTCATTGGTCCTGGTGATATGAAAAATTCGGGGGCGCATAGCGAAAGCCCGGCTTTCGGGCCGGGCTTTCATCAAAGTAGCTTTCCGGCGGGGACCTACTCTCCCGGGGGCTCGCGCCCCGAGTACCATCGGCGCTGGAGGGCTTAACGGCCGTGTTCGGGATGGGAACG